>Ga0310695_10000968_pt1 | contig 70357 bp, 50 predicted proteins | sample RumenRJG_04DNA_FD_203882 | JGI IMG/M metagenome (GOLD analysis project Ga0310695, IMG submission 203882) | Bovine rumen microbial communities from Lethbridge, Alberta, Canada - RJG_04 (v2) (version 2) | ecosystem: Host-associated > Mammals > Digestive system > Stomach > Rumen | place: Canada... | reverse complement strand
GACGGCGCGCCCGACGCGCCCGTCGCCGCGAGCTGGGACGAAGCCGCCGCCTTCGCGGAGAGGCTCGCCGCGGTCGCGCCGCAGGAGGGGCTGCGCTGGGCGCTCCCGACCGAGACGCAGTGGGAGCGCGCGGCGCGCGCGGGGCGCGAGGGGCCGCTCGACCCCGTGGCGCTCGGCGAGGCGCTCGCGCCGGCCGCCGGCGCGGCGCCGCGGCCCGCGGGCGCGGCCCGCGCGAACCCGTGGGGCGTGTGGGACCTGTGCGGCAACGCGCGGGAGTGGTGCGCCGACGACTACGCGCCGCGCGCCTCCATCGACCCGGTCCGCGACCCGCCGCCCGCGCGCCTCGCCCCCGGCGCGCCGAAGGCCGTCCGCGGCGGCGCCGCCGACTCCGCGCACACCGCCGAGCTCACCCCCGGCTTCCGCGCGGGCCGCGTCCGCGAGCTGCGCATCCCGTCCATCGGGTTCCGCGTCATCCTGGAGGAGGACCCTTCATTGTCCACCAACGCCCAATGACACCAATGTCCACCAACGCCAACATCAATGCCAATTCCCCGCTGCCGTCCGACCGCGCGGCATTGGCATTGTCGTTGACCATTGACGATTGATGGACAATGCGAGTTTGTGGACAATCAAACACCCCGCCACACGAAACCGAATGACCCCTGACTCCATCGAGCGGCGAAGCCGCGACACCCGGCCGCTGCCGGCGCGGCGCGAGCCGCGCCGTGCAAGGCCGCCCATCCCATGAGCTCCATCCTGATCGCCGAGGACGACCCCGCGATCCGCGAGGGGCTGGAGGCCGCGCTGCAGAGCGACGGCCACGAGACGCGCGCCGCCGCGAACGGCGTCGAGGCGCTCGCGCGCATCGCCGAGCGACGACCCGACCTGCTGCTCCTCGACGTGATGATGCCGGGGAAGAGCGGCTGGGACGTCTGCGCCGAGCTGCGCCGCCGCGACCCCGCGCTGCCGATCGTGTTCCTCACCGCCAAGGGCGAGGAGGCCGACAAGGTCCTCGGCCTCGGCCTCGGCGCCGACGACTACGTCGTGAAGCCCTTCGGCGTGCGCGAGCTCCTGGCGCGCGTCCGCGCCGCGCTGCGCCGCGCCGCGGCGCCGTCCGCGGCGGACGCCGCCGCCGGGGGCGACTTCGACTTCGCCGGCGCCCGCGTCCTCGCCGCCTCGCTCGCGGTGCGCGCGCCGGGCGGCGCCGTCTCCGCGATCACCCCGCGCGAGCTCGCGCTGCTGCGGCTCTTCGCCGCGCATCCGGGGCAGGTCCTCGCACGGGACTTCCTGCTCAACGCCGTCTGGGGCGTCGCCTACTACGGCACCACCCGCACGCTCGACCAGCATGTCGCCAACCTCCGCCGCAAGCTCGGCGCCGCGGCGCGCGCGCTCGAGACCGTCCGCGGCGCCGGCTACCGCCTCGCGGCGCGCTGAGGCCGCCTCATTCGCCGGACGGCCCGGCGCACGGCGCCGCGAACGACGGGCGCCGCGGCGCGGCGCAAGGACGGAGGAACGAGGCGATCATCGATGGACTGCGGTTGCTTGATTCAATGGGCCGGGGCGTCCGGCGGGTTCGCGGCGGGCTCCGCGCGGCGGCGGATTTGGACGGGCGGATCGGGCGGCTCGGGTGGGCGGGGTTCGGCGGGAATGGGCGTGCCGGGGGCGGGGGTGTCGAAGGAGGGGGCCTCGTGGGCCGACGCCATCGGCAGGTGGATCTTCGAGACGATGCCGGGGAACGGAATGTGCGCGCCGCAGAGGAAGAGCGGCGGATGGTCGATGGGCGGACTCGATAGCGGCGTGATTCGATTGGGCTTCGGCTTCGGGATGTTGGTGTACGAGCGCTGGATCAGCGCACGGCGCGTCGCGACGGCCGTGGCGGGGTCCTGGTCCCATTTGGCGCAGTATTCCGGCACGAAGATCTGCAGATCGACGGCGTGGAAGGCGTCGCCGACGAAGAGCAGCGTCCCCTTGCGGTAGAAGACGTGGCAGGGCGTGTGGCCGGGGCCGGGCTCGGCGACGAAGCCCGCGGGGAGGTTGGTCGCCGCGGCGGGATCGGCGAAGGCGCGCAGCTCATAGAGGTCGGGGCGCAGCGGCGCGGGGTCGGCGCCGGGCGGGACGAGCGCGTGGAGCGTCGCATTCGGGAAGGCCGCGGCGCCGTCCGGGCCGACGAGCCCGCCGACATGGTCGCGGTGCTCGTGCGTGAGAAGGATGTCGGTGATCGTGGCGGGGTCGACGCCGTCCGCGCGCAGCTTCGCGAGAAGGGAGCCGCGCGGGGCGCCGTTGCCGGCGTCGACGAGGATGCGCCGGTCGCCCTCGATCACGAGGAACACGTTGCACGACGAGCGGAACGCGCCGCCCGGGGGAGGATCGGGGTGGCGGCCGTCGCCCGGGATCGAGAAGATCGACGGCGGGATGGCCTGCTCCGCGTCCTGGTAGACGCGCAGCTCGAAGCCGTCGCCCGGGAAGCGGGCGGACGGCGGTTCGGCGACGGCGGCCGGCGCGACGAGCAGCGCGGCCGAGAGGAGGGTTCGTTTCGTTCGGTTCATGGCGTGGCGAGGGGGACGAGGGAGCGGATTTCGGTGCCGCTGGCGCGGCGGTTCTCGAAGCGGTTGTCGCGCTGGTCGAGGACGGAGCCGGGGTGCAGGCCGCCTTCCTCGCCGACGGAGACCATCGTGCCGTTCGGGGCGACGGGCGACTGCACGAAGCGGCAGCCGGCGATGCGGACGCGGCCGCCGTTCGGGCAGTCGACCAGGTAGCTGCTGCGGCCGTCGTCGCCGTCGTCGAAGACGCAGCGCTCGACGACCGTCTCGAGCGCGCGGCTCTTGAGCGCGTGGCCCTCGCGGGCGTGGTCCGAGGCGCAGTCGCGCAGGACGAGCCTCTTCGCGCGGCCGACGTAGAGGTTGTGCGACTGGCCGTCGCCCGCGCCGTTGCTGCGGAAGACGCACCGCTCGAAGGTCAGCACCGCGTTCGTGGCGACGCCGGAGAGGACGCCGTTCTCGCTGCCCTCGAAGCGGCAGTCCGTCACCGCGAGCGCGCCGTCCGCCTCGTGGCGGATGCCGGCGCCGTTGCGGTCGGGGCACGCCGCCCCGCGCAGCGTGACGCCGCGGATCGCGACGTTCGTGCCCTGCACGACCCAGAGCCCCTTGCCGGCCGCGGCGCGCCCCTCCGCGTCGAGGACCGTCGCGTCCGCGCCCGCGCCGAGGATCGTCAGATCGTTCGCGCGCCAGACGCAGACGTCGCCGCGCCACGTCCCGGCGGCGATGCGGACCGTGTCGCCGTCGCGCGCCGCGCGGGCGGCGTCGGACGGCCGCGCGAACGCCTCCCCCGGCCCGACGCGCAGCTCGCGCGGCGCGGTTGCGCGGTCCTGGGCGAACGCGGACATCTCGAGCGCGAGGAGGACGAGAAGGAGGCGTTTCATGACGTGGCGGAACGAACGGGGAGGATCACGGGGCGGTCTTCGCGTAGGAGGTGGCGCGCCCGGCGCCGAGCTTGCGGATGAAGCCGGCGGCGAGCAGCGAGGCGAGGGCGCGTTTCACGGTGATGGCGCTCACGTCGGGGCAGGCGTCGAGGATCTGCCGCTTGGAGAGCGGCGCGACGGTGCGCTCGAAGAGGAGCCGGACGCGCTCCTCCTTGGACGCCTTGGCGACGAGGACGTCCGACACGCGGTCCTCGAAGACGGAATACGCCTTGAGGAACGTGCCGAGCAGGTAGCGCACGAACGGCACGGGGTCGTTGCGTCCGGCGTGCCATCCTTCGGACGACGCCCGGAGCGCTTCGTAGTAGGTCTCCTTCGACTCCTCGATCGTCTTTTCGAGGCTGACGTAGCGCCCCGCGACATAGCCCGCGCGGTAGAAGAGCAGCAGCGTGAGCAGACGGCTCATCCGACCGTTCCCGTCGTCGAACGGATGGATGCAGAGGAAGTCCAGGACGAAAAGCGAAAGCACGAGCAGCGGATCGAACGTGCGGTCCTCCAGCGCGGCGTTCGTCGCGTCGCAAAGCGACTCGACGGCGGCGGGCGTCTCGAACGCGGACGCCGGACGGAACCGGACGGCCCGGCGTCCGAGGGCGTCGGTTTCGGCGATGACGTTGTCGGAAACCTTCCAGTGGCCGCCGGCTCCCGGGCCGAGGTGGCCGCAGAGGTCGCGGTGGAGCTGGAGGATCACGCCGGGGCGGAGCGGGATCGCCTCGTGCGCCTCGTGAATCGTCGCGAGGACGTCGCGGTAGCCGGCGATTTCCTTCTCGTCGCGGTTCCGGGGGGCGGTCGAGCCGCCCACGAGCGCGCGGATGCGCGCGTCCGTGGTGGAGATGCCCTCGATGCGGTTGGACGCCGCCGTGCTCTGGATCTTCGCGATTTCGAGGAGCGTGTCCAGCACGTCCGGCGTGGCGCGCAGATAGAGCGCCTGCTTGCCCCTGCATTCGTGGAGCGAGGCGATCAGGTTGGAGACCTCGGGCGTGAGCCACTTGCGCGGAGCGCGGACGTAGTCGAAGGTTCTCATGGGCCTGGATTCCGTGGTTCGGGGTCATTCCAGCATAAATCGGTATCATTGTCAAGCAAAATGATACCGATATTTCTGATATGATACCGATTCCGCCGGGAACATGTCCATCAATGGCCCGAAATGCGCGCGGCCCGCCGAAGTGCGGGCGACGGGGACGGTGTCAGAACCGGCCGACGGGCCGGCCTCCAGTCTTTCCGGCCGCGCTCCGTTCAATCAGGTTCCACCAGAAAAGCGGGACCAGGACGGGGACGAGGCGGTAGACGAGGTAGAAGAACGGAAACACGAGAACGAGCTGGGCAAAGTGCCAGAACGGAGAACGGGCCGTGCGCACGACGAACAGGCAGGGGCGGCCGAGCCGCGAGGAAACCTCCCGGGCGCGCCGGTCGTCCACGATGCGCCCCACGAACGGAGCGGTTTCGTCCGGCTGCGCGTCCGCGACCACGACCGGCACGCCGCGCCGCAGTTGGAGCGGGGCCGATCGAGACACTTTCCGGTGCCGATGGAAAAGACCGTTGTCCGTTTCGTGCCAGATCGCCTCCTGCTGCGGGTCGGTCCGCTCCAGTTCCGAAGGGTCGATCCGGACGAGGCGGGCTTCGGCGCCGGAGGCGAGATCGCGGGCGTCGGCGACGATCGTCCATGCGAGGAAAACGGACAACGCGCCGAGAGCGACGCCGACGATCCGCCGCGTTGCGCGAACGGCACGCTGTCGCGCCGTTTCACGGTCGGAATCGAAGTCTTGGAGAACGGACGCCAGTCCGGGATTGTGGATTGCGTTCATATCGCGGAGTCTAGCAGAAGCGGCGTGGCGGGGTTAAAGGGAGGGAGCGGTCTGCGGGAGGGGAACGTGCGGGCCGCCGAAGCGCGGGCGGCGGCCGAGGAGGACGTCGAGGACGGCGGCGACGCGGGCGAGGGGCTCGCGGACGATCGTGCGGGATGAGAGGCGGCCGAACGGAACGCCGCGCGCGACATAGCCGCGCACATCAAGCCCGCGGCAGCGTCCGAGGAAAATCGCGCGGCGCACGTGGAAGTCCTGCGAGACGACGAGGAACGAGTCGAGGCCGAAGATCGTCTTGGCGCGCACGACGGAGTCAAGCGTCCGGAAGCCCGCGTAGTCGCACACGATGCGGTCCTCCGGCACGCCCGCCGCGACGAGCGCCTTCTTCATCTCGGAGGGTTCGTCGTACCACTCGATGTGGTTGTCGCCGCTCACGACGAGCGCCTCGACCTTCCCCGCGCGCCAGAGCGCCGCCGCCGCCTCGATGCGCGCCGTGTAGTACGGGTTGTCCCAGCCGCCGAGGAGCTTCGGGACGCAGCCCATCACGACCGCCGCGCGCCGCGCCGGCGCCTCCGCCGCGTGCCCCGCGGGCGTCACGCGTCCCGCGGCGGCGACCAGCACCGCGAGGTTGCACGCGACGACGAACGCGACGCCCGCGAACACAAGGTAGCCGAGACGGCGCAACAGCCGACGGCGCTTCCAAGTCGGGCTTTCGCAGGCCATGTCCGAATCCAAAAACCGATCGGAATTGACTCCTTCCCTCAAAAATGATTCCGACAATTTGTCAAGCGTGCTCGTTCCGAAAGAATCGTACTCTTCCTTCGTGATGCGGTAGTAGCGGTTGAACCACATTACCCAAGTGATAACGATGGACATCACATACGACTTTGATTTCCTCGAGTACCCGACCGAATACAGTTTTTCTTCGTTCACTTTTCTGTTTTCGAGTTCCATTCGCTCGAAGGAATCGTTTTGGTGGCAGGTTTCGTTCATGGCGCCGAGTCTAGCAGAAGCGCGTGTGGCGGGCAAGGGGGCGAATCCGCTTGACAATGCCGTAAAACAATATATACTGCTTTCCTCCATGAAGACCACGCTCGATGTTCCCGACGACCTTTACCGTGCCGTGAAGGCGAAAAGCGCGATGGACGGCCTTTCCGTCCGGAGCGTGACGCTGATGCTCTACGGCGACTGGCTCGCGCGCCCGGACCGGGCGCCGGGCGCATCCGCCCCCGCGCCCGCCACGAAGAAGCTGCCGGCCTGGTTCGGCCTCGGGCGCGGAGACGTGCGCCGGAACGCGGACGGCCCCCACGACATGGAGTCGATCCGCGCGGCCGTCGCGCGGGGAATCGCCGCCGAACGGTGCGGGGAGGGCTCGCGATGAACGTCGGCCTCGACACGTCGGTGCTCGTGCGGGTCGTCTCCGGGCTGCCGCGCGAACAGGCCGAGGCGGTCGCGTTCCGGCTTGCGCAGATCATGGACGACGGCGGCGTCTGCGAGATTTCGGATATCGCGGTCGTCGAGGCCTACTACGCGCTGCAGCAGTTCTACGGAATGACGAAGAAGCAGGTGCTCGGCCATTTCCGCACGCTTTCGCTCACGCCCGGGTTCCGTTTCTCCCCCGAGGCCGCCGCCGCCCTCGAAACGCCCAACGTCGAGCGCGCGAGTCCGGGGTTCGTCGACCGCATCCTCGCGGCGGGCTACCGCGCGAAGGGGGCGACGACGCTCTCCTGCGAGAAGTCGTTCCGCAAGCTCCCGCTCGCGGAAGTGGTCGGCTGACGCGGGCGGCGTCAGTTCCGCGGGCCGCCGAGGAGGCGCCGAAGGTCGCGCAGCTGCCGCCGCGCGGCCGGGTCCGTGCGGGCAAGCGCTTCTGCTTTCCGCACGGCGTCGCCTGCGAAGTCGGTGACGCATTCCCGCGCGGTGACGACCGTCTCGGTGACGATGGGGAAGTCGGTCGCGATCGACACGGCGAAACCGTTGTCGGGCGAGCCGAGGTGCCGCCGGATCGCGGAAAGAAGACCGCTTCGGAACATCCGGGACGAAAGCAACTGGAGGCCGAAGAGACGGTTCTCGAGCCAATCGTCGGAAAGACCGAAGTCGCCCCTGAACGCCCGTCCACGCCGGAGCCGTCCGGAAAGGAGGTGCAGCCGTTCCCGCCAGGACCGCTTCGCGGACGGGTCAAGGCCGCCGTGCTCAAACCCGCGGACGCCGCGGCGGGCGAGGAACGCGGCCAGCCGTTCCCGTTCGGCGAACCATTCCTCGTAGGAAAGGGCCCCTCGCGCCTTGCGGTTTTCCTCATCCCGCCGCGCGTGGAAGGCGGCGAGTTCGTCGGCGTTCATGGCGTTCATGGTGCCGAGTCTAGCGGAAGCGAGCGTGGCGGGGGGCGGAGGCATGGCAGGGGCGCTTGAACGGAAGCATTCTTACACCAAATGACGATTTTTTCGCAAGCGGATTCTACACCAGATGGCGATTTTTATCGTGTTCCGTTCTACACCAAATGTTGTTTTTCGCTCGCAACGAAATGCGGGACATTTCTCTGTGGCTGGCGGATAGGGGGGCGAAGGATGCGAAGCCTCGGGTCATTCGGACTGCCGCTCCGCGGCGGACTCGGGGGACAGCGCGACACCGTCGGGGAGGCGGATCTCGACGGTCTCCTCCCAGCCGCAGGGGTAGTCGGTGACGAGGGGGAAGCGGCGCTTCTCGAGGCCGAGGTCGCCGACGACGCGCGAGGCGATCGCGAGCGCGGCGGGGACGGTCGGCAGGTCGAGCAGCGCCGCGCGGCCGTCCTCCGCGCCGCGCGCGGCCTCGGCGATCGCGTAGTCGAGGCGGACGGAGAGCGGCTCGGGGCTCGTGCGCAGCGCCTCGGGCGCGGGGCGCACCTCCCAGCCCGTCAGCACCGCGCCGGGGATGCCCTGCAGCACGCGCTCGAAGAAGGCGCGGAGACCGTCGCGCGGGATCGACGCGAAGTAGCCGCGGTAGGCCGCGTCGTTCACGCCCGCGAAGGAGAGCGTCGTCGTCACGTCGGCCGAGGCGTCGGCGTGGAGCGTGTAGACCGTCTCGGCGCGGAGCAGATTCTGCTCAACCGGCAGCGGGGGCGTCTCGCGGATGCCCTCGCCCTCGTCGCGCGCGACGAGGTAGCTCATCTCGCAAAGGTATTCCGGGAGGAGCGAGCGCGTCGTCTCGCTCGTGGGATCCATCAGGAGGTAGGGGTCGTCCGGATCGCCCGAGTCGGCCGCGACGATCGCGTGGTTGAAGTAGGGCTGCGGCACCTGCGGGTCCTTGCGCGGGCCGACGTTGATGAGAACCGGCCACGCGTCGATCCCCGCCATGCGGAGCATCGCGACGAGCAGGGCGGCCTTGTCGCGGCACACGCCGTAGCGGTTGTCGAACGTGAGCGAAACGTCGTGCGGCTCGTAGCCCGGCGCCTCGCTCTCCGCCATCGCGCCCATGTAGCGCACCTCGCGGGAGACGAAGTCGAACAAGGCGCGGATCGCCGCCTCGCGCTGCGCGCGAGGCGGGCGTTCCGCGCGCGTTCGCAGGTTCGCAGGTTCCAAGCCGGCTTCGCCGGCGTTCGCAGGTTCGCCTTGCGCAGCGCGCGGCGCCGATTCCGAACGCAATGCGGCCAGGACCTTGCGGACCTGGAGGCGGAGCGCGAACGCGGGATCCGGGCCGAACGGTTCGAAGAACACCGCCACGAGCAGCGGCCGTCCGTCGCGGCGCGCCCGGAGCGTCTCGGCGTAGCGGGACATTCGAAGAGGAAAGTCGAAATCCTCCCCGGTGGACAGGACGCCGAGTTCGGCGGGGTCCTTCGGCTCCTCCTGCTCGAGCTCCCGGTGGTCGTCCCTGGACAGGAATTCGACGGCGAGCGATCCGTCGGGCGTGGCGAGATCGAAACGGCGGCCGATCGGAACGGGGTCGTGCAGATTCGGCGGATCGAGCGTGCCGCCCAGAATGGCGTCGGAATGGGCATTGCCCCAGGCGATGCGGCGTTCGTATTCCTCGGAAAGGTTCGGCGGACGGAAGAATCCATCGACCGAGGGCCCCGCGACGAGCGGGATGCCGGCGCGCGCGAACTCCTTCCTGATGATGTAGAGCCCGTCGTCGTCCAGGAAACCGTGCGGCCCGCCCGCGCAACCGAATTGCACGACGCCTTCGCCGTTCCGCGGTTCGGGCAGGAGGACGCGCGTGCCGGTTCCGAGAGCCGACGCGGCGGCGCGGACGGCGGGCGCCAGGCCCTCGGCGGAAGCCGGCGCCTGTTTCAAGCCGTCTGGGCCGGCGTTCGTCAGAAGGCTGATCTGCCAGCGCCAGAGTCCGATCTGGGGAATGAGCTCCCGGATGTCGGAAAGCCGCTCGTCGAGAAGGGACGAAACGAAGTCCAGCCGGTTGGTCTCGGGCCGGTCTTCGATATGCCACATCAGGGAGTCCCTCCGGGCGTCCTCGTCGTCGGCCTGCGCCTCCTGCTTTGCGCTCTCATAGTCGCGCAAGGCCCGTTCGGCCCGCCCGGCCGGCTTGCCGGACACGCACAGCCGGAAGACTTCCGAGCGGAACGTCGCCTCCTCCCGGCGGACCCGGCGCAGCACGGTGTCGGCGCGAAGGACTTTCTCGACCAGGGTCTCGATCGAATCCGCGGCATCCTCGGAATCCTCCCACCCGAAGAAATCCGCGTCGCGCCAGAGCGCCAGTTTCCGCCGTGAGACGGCCTCCGGTCCGTCGCCGCCGAAGAACCACCAGGGATGGATGGGGGTCTCGCGGTCGATCTCCAGCACGCGCGGCTCCGGCGACGCATCGCCGAGCGCGAGAGAGAGGATGTCGAGATTGCTCCGCGAATTGCAGACGGCGAACGCGCCGCTTTCCGGGAAGATCCGGACGAACGAGCCGGCCGGCCATCCGACGCCGAACTCGCCGAGACGGCGCTTGAGCGCCTCGTCGGGGTCCAACGCCAAGGGGCCGGGATTCTCGGATTCGAGCGACGACAGGAACTCGTATCCGACGAAGACCGCGTTCGCCCATTCCGCGGGATCCGACTCGTCCGCGCGCGGCGCACGGTCGCGCGGCGCACAGTCCTGCGGCTCGCTCGGAGAGCTCGCCCCACCATCATCGGCCGCCTCCGCCGGACCCGTTGCGGGCGGCGCGGAGAGCGCCGTCCGCAGCAGTTCGTCCACCTTCGCCCGCATCGCGTCGTTCGTGGCCGCGAGGTGCGGGGCGCAGAGGCGGGCGTACCAGCGCGAGAGGGACTCCCAGTCGGGCGCGGTGGAGAGGAGCAGGCGCGCGGTGCAGTCGTAGGCGGGGGGCATGTCGGGCTCGGCGAAGTAGCGCGGCGTCTCGCCGGCGGTCCAGACTTCGGTGATCGTGCCGGCCTCCTCGTTCGTGAAAGCGGCGTGCTCGAGCGAGACGGGGCCCGCGTCGCGGAAGGCGCGGGAGCGCAGCGGCATCGACGCGGGGCCGGTGATGCGGACGCCCTGGAAGAGAATCGGGTGGTCGCTCTCGAACGTAAGGTAGTCCGCGTAGACGCCCTCGCAGCGCGGCCGCTTCGCGACGCGGCGCATCGAAACCTCGACGGCGTCGCCGACCGCGAGCTCCGGGAACGCGAGCGTGAAGGTCTTGTCGTTCGGGTCGTGGATGTTGCTCGCGAGCGAGCCGGTGTCGACCGCCTCGGCGAGGTTGGCCGCGAGGTCGACGTCGCGCGCGGTGCCGTCCGGCGAGTGCACGCGCGCGACGAGCACCGTCGTCGAGCCGTAGAAGTCGTTGTTCGAGAACGAGAACGTCCGGTTGCCCTCGAGCCCGCGTTGCGTGAGGATCTTCGCGAGGGACGTCCACTCGGTCGTGTAGGTCCCGTTCGTCTCGTAGCGCGTCTCCTCCCATTCGAAGAGAGAGACCTCGTCCGCGTCGGGCCAGGCGTCGGGCGTGACGGAAGGAAGGCGGGCGAGCGCGTTTGCCCATTCGCCGGCTCCCCCGTCGTTGGAGCCGGGAAGAGCCCGGCTCCGCGTGGCGCAGGATGACGGGAGGACCGCGGCGGAGGCGAACAGGAGGACGAAAGCGGAGGTGCGGGGACGGAAAAGGTTCATGCCGTCGATTCTAGCAAAGCCACGCTCTCGCGCGCAACCGCGCCACGCGCGATTTTTCGCTTGCGGGCGAATGAAAAAAGAATTATCCTATGCGCCGTTCCTCCACCGCGAGGACGTTCATACACACCAACAAACACGATCCACATGGACATCTACGTCGGCAACCTCGCCTATGCGACAACGGACGACGAACTGCGCCAGGTCTTCGAGCGCCACGGCGCAGTCGAGTCCGCGCGCGTCGTCGTCGACCGCGTGACCGGCCGCTCCAAGGGCTTCGGCTTCGTCGTCATGCCCTCGGCGGACGAAGCCAACGCCGCCATCGCCGCCATCAACGGCACGGAGGTCGGAGGCCGCACGCTCCGCGTCAACGAGTCCCGTCCGCGGACGGACCGGCCCCCGCGCCGCCCCCGCCCGCCGGCCGGCTCCGCCTGGTAGGGCGCGATGGCGGACCCCAGGCCGCCACGCCCGCCACGCGACATCCGCCGGCGCCGCCACGGCGCCGGCGCGCGTTCCTTCGCCGCCATCGCGCTCGCCGCCGGCGTCCTCGTCGCGGCGAACGCGCTGTCGGCGAAGGGACTCTACGCCCACTGGGCCGTCCGCCCGAACTACGGGCTTTCCGAACGCACGCAGCGCATCCTCGCCGACGCCGAGGGCGAGCTCGCGCTGTGCGCGGCGTTCGAGCGCTCGCATCCCTTCCGGACGCCGGCGCACCGCCTCCTGCGCGAATACGCCGAGTCGGCGCGAACGCTCCCCGGGCTTCATCTCGCCGTTCGGGAGATCGACCTCAACCACGATCCCGGGGAGTCGACCGAGCTGCTGCGCCGCTTCCCTTCCGCCGCCAACTCGATCGTCGTCTCGTTCGGCGGCCACGACCGCGTCCTCGACGAATACGAGCTCGCCTCGCCCGGCGACGGCGCGGACGGCGCCGCCCGCTTCGACGGCGAACGCGCCGTCTCCGCCGCGATCCTCCGCCTCGCGCATCCCGTCCGCAAGACGGTCTGCTTCACCTCGGGGCACGGCGAGTTCGACCCCGAGAGCGCGCATCCCGTCGGAGGCGCCTCCGCGCTCGTGCGCATCCTCGCGCACGGCGGCTACGAGGTCCGCCGCATCTCGGGAACGGAGCGCGAGATCCCCGCCGACTGCGGCGTCCTCGTCATCGCGGGACCGCGCACGATGTTCTCCGCGCAGGAGATCGAGTCGGTCTCGGCCTTCCTCTCGCGCGGCGGGCGCGCGCTCGTCCTCGTGGACGACCCGCACGCCGCCGGCCTCGCGCCGCTGCTGCGCGTCTGGGGCGTCGAGCTCGCCCCCGTCCCCGGCGGCTCCCGCGGCGTCGCCGTGCCGGCGCTCGAATACGCCGCGCACGACGCCGCGCGCGACATGGACAACATCCTCGCCGTCTTCTCGTCGCCGTGCATCGTCCGTCCCGTCGATCCCGACGCCGCGGGGAGCCGCGCCGACAAGCCCCGCGCGGAGCCGCTCGTCTTCGCCTCGGTCGCCGATCTGGGTCCGCGCTATCCCGTCGCCGTCGCCTCGGAGCTTCCCGTCTCCGGGGCCGGCGGCGGTCCGCGTAGCGTGACCCGCCTGGTCGTGTTCGGCGACTCCGAGTTCGTCTCCAACGGCATGCTCGCCGGCGGTCGCGAGGGCAACGCGATGCTCTTCACCGCCGCCGCCAACTGGCTCGCCGGGTCGCCCCGCCCCCACATGCCGCGCGCCGTGTCGGACTCGCTCGACGCCGGCATAGCCCCCGCCGCCTGGCCGCGACTGCTCCTCGTCCTCGCCCTCGGCGTCCCCGCCGCCATCCTCCTCTTCGGCCTCCTTGTCTGGAGCCCCCTCTCCAACCAGCTCTGACGCCCGGCCGATTCGGCATTTCAACCACCCACCCACAGAACCACCCAACCACCCAACTTCCATGAGCACCCTCGCAGAGGCCCAGAAGGGCCAGCAGTCCACCGTCGGCCAGATCCTCGGATCGGAGAACCAGATCGCCTCCCTCGCCAAGTTCGGCATCGTCCCCGGCGCGCCGGTCTCCGTCGAGAACGTCTCCAAGATCCGCCAGACGGTCGACGTCGTGATCGCCGGCCACCACCGCACGCTCCCCTTCAAGGTGGCCTCGATCATCGAGCTCTTCGACGGCGGCGCCGCCCCGGCCCCCGCTCCGGCTCCGGCGCCGGCCCCGGCGCCCGCTCCGGCGCCGGCCTATCCCGAGGCCGCTCCCGCCGCCGATCCGACCGCGCCCGCCTACGGCTACGCCCCCGATCCGACCGATCCCTACGCCGCCGCGCCGGCCCCCTACGCCGCTCCGGGCTATCCCCCCGCCCCCGGCGGCTATGCGCCGCCGCCCGCCGCGCCCGCCCCTGCGCCCTATGCGCCGCCCCCGGCTCCGGCTCCCGCTCCCGCTCCGGCACCCGCTCCGGCTCCTGCGCCTGCGCCCGCGCCCAAGCCGACCTTCGCGCCGATCACCTTCGGCAAGCCCGCGGCCCCGGCGCCTGCGCCGGAACCGCCCAAGCCCGCCGCGTCCCCCGCTCCGGCCCCGGCTCCCGCGCCGGCGCCGGCCCCCGCGCCGACTCCGGCTCCCGCGCCCGCCTCGCCGAAGGAGTGGGAATACCGCGTCGTCCCCGTCCCGGTCTTCGAGGTGAAGGGCTGGCAGCCCGCGCCCGGCGCGGATCCCGTCTTCGCCCGCGCGGGCGAGACCGCCGCCGCGAACCTCGCCGCGGAGCAGCTCGCGGAGCTCATCGCGATCCAGGCCGCGGCCGGCTGGGAGCTGCTGTTCAAGACGAAGCTCGACTTCGAGGGCGTCGCGCCCGCCGGCATCGGCGAGCCGCCCCGCGGCCGTGCCTCCGCCCTCGTCTTCAGGAAGGCCAAGTAGCCGCGAGGAACTCCGCGACCATCGCGTCGGGCGGGGCCTCGGCCGCGAGGTCCCCGCCCGTGGCGGGGTCGCGGAAGGCGACGCGCCAGCAGTGCAGCGCCTGGCGGGACATCCCCAGCGCGCGGCGGTCGGCGTCCGTGAGACGGCCTTCGCAGAGCCGCGCGTAGATCGCGCGGTCGGGGCCGTAGAGCTTGTCGCCGGCGACCTCGAGGCCGAGGCCGCGCAGCGTCGCGCGGATCTGGTGCGTGCGGCCGGTGAGCGGCTCGCACTCGAGCGCGACGAAACCCGGGGGAGGGGAGGGGACGCCGAGCTCGGCCCAGGGCAGCGGCCGGAACCGCGTCCGCGCCGCCGTGGCGGGGTCCGCACCCCGCCACGCGGCCTCGTCGGGGAGGCGCTCGAAGACGCGATACCGGTGGACGATCTCGTCGCCGGCGGGGAGGATGCGGCCGAGGACGTCGGACCAGCCGTCCGGGCCCGCGGGCTCGGTCCAGGCGCCGCGGACGATGCAGAGGTAGGACTTGCGGATGCGGCGCGCCATGGCGAGGCGGCCGAGCGCGCCCGCCGTGGCGGGGTCCTTGGCGACGAGGACCGCGCCGGACGTCTCGCGGTCGAGCCGGCCGACGAAGTGCGCGGCGGGGAAACCGGCCTCGGCGACGAGGAGCGTCTCGAGCGTGCGGAGGCGGTAGCGGCCGCCGGGGTGGCAGGGCAGGTTGCCGCTCTTGGCGACGACGGCGAGGCGCTCGTTCTCGAGCAGGATCCGGAACGAGGCGTCGACCTCCGGCTCCGGCGCGGGCAGCGCGAGGACCGTCATGCCGCCGGGGCCGGTCAGCGGAGGTTGCCGGCCGCGAAGGCGAGCGAGACCGCCGAGTAGGACGTTGCGAGGACGGGGTCGTTCTCCCAGAAGCGCCCGTTGGCGTTCACCCAGGAGCCGTCCGGGCGCTGGAGCGAGACGACCTTCGCGACGAGCTCCGCGCGCCAGTCGATCGGCGGCTGCCCGGCGGCGGCGCCGGAGCGCGGGATCGAGTCGATCCCCGCGGCGGTGAGGGCGCGCGAGAGGATGTCGTAGAAGAAGTAGAGGCCCTGGTCGCCGACGCCGGGGTTCTCGTCGACCGTCCAGTGCCGCGACGCCCAGTCGAGCGTCGACTGCACGCGCGGATCGGCGCGGTCGAGGCGGCAGTAGACGAGGGCCTCCAGGCCCGAGTAGGTGATGGAGCCGTAGGAGCGGAGGATCACCCGGCCGTCGGCGTCCTTCTCGGTGCCGGCCTTGGCGTCCGCGTGGCTGTAGGCGAAGCCGCCGGCGCTGTCGCCCGCGCCGGGGCCGTTGTGGAGCGACTCGGCGTAGGCGAGCGCGGCCTCCCAGTCGATGTCGGCCTTCTTCTCGCCCGCGGGGCGCATGTCCTCGTAGCCCTGCGTGCGGCGCATCGCGTCGATCACGAACGCGGTGTTGTTGAGGTCGGCGTAGCGGTGCGGAGCGGCCTTGTCATAGCCGAAGCCGCCGGCGAACTGGTCGTCGCCCTCGAGCTGCGAGGAGGCGAGGAACGCGCGGGCCTTGAGGACGACGGCGACGAACGCCTCGTCCGAGCGGCGCGTGAAGGAGAGGGCGGAGAGGGCGAGGGCGGTGTTGTAGGTGGAGAGCCCGCCGCCGGCGCGGCCGGGGACGGGGCGGTAGATGCCGCCGTCGGGCTGCGCGCAGGAGAGAAGGTAGTCGGACGCCCTGGCGATCGCGGGGGCGTAGGCGGGGTCGTCCGCGCCGATCAGGGCCCAGAGGGCGATCGCGGAGAGGCCGGGGAACTTCGGGTCGGAGAACGAGCCGTCCTTCTTCTGCTGCGCGGCGAGCCACGCGGCGGCCTTCGCGAGCGAGGCCTTGGCGTCGGCGGTCGGGGCGGCCTCGGCGAGGGCGGCCTTTGCGGCGGCGGCCTCGGTTTCGGCCGCCGGCGCGGCGGCGGCTTCCGCCGCGCGGGCGGGGAGGGCCGCGGCGGCGAGGGCGGCGGCGAGGGCGAGAAGGGCGGGGGAGGGGGCGTGCATGGCGGGGATCCTTTCGCGGGGCGCGGACGCGCCCCGGGGTTTGTCGGCTACTCTACTACAAACGCGCGCCGGCTGTCCAATGTTCGCCCGCCTGCGGGCGCGCGGGGCGCCCTAGTAGGCGACGGTGGAGACGGCCTTGGCGAGGAAGACGAAGCCGACCGAGAGGATCGAGATGAGGCCCGTCCCGACGAAGAAGCCGGAGGAGACGACGGGGATCATCTTGCGCCACTCGCGCTTGTAGCGGCGCTCGAAGTAGAACTTGCCGATCAGAGCGCCGAGGAAGTTCGGGATCACGGTGTGCGGCGCGGTCTGGCCCAGGCCGCGGACGACGCCGAAGAAGAGCATCGTCGGCGCGCCGAACCAGCCCAGCAGGCCCATCACCGCGCCCGCCGAGCCGAAGCCCGCGAGGAAGCGGCCCCAGCCGAGCGCCTCGGAGAACTGCGAGTACTCGCCGAGCGTCGCCGAGTAGACGAGGCAGGTGTTCTTCGCGGTGAGGTCCCAGATCTTCTCCGTGTAGGGGTAGACCGCCGAGGGGATCTCCGCGAGGCTCCAGATGAAGGACGAGAAGAAGAGCGACGAGAGGATGATGATCGGGAAGAGCAGCAGCTGCGCCTTCCACACGGAGCCGAACTTGCATCCGAGCAGCTCCGCCTGCTTGTAGCTCACGACCTGGACGCCGTAGTTGGCCTTCGGGATCGGGAGGAACCAGATCTTCGCGCCGGTGTAGCCGGAGAGGATGAACGAGATCTCCGTGATGAACGGGATCTCGATGACCTGGCCGGCGAGGCCCTCGAGGCGGGCCGTCACGTAGGAGATGAGCGGCGTGTAGAGGAACGCGAAGAAGAGCAGCACGACCATCACGCCGCGGTGCCAGTCGATGAGCCAGCCGCACATGAGGATGTAGGCCGTGCAGGCGAAGGCGTAGGTCGCGAGGACGAGCGCGTCCGGGATGTGGCCGCGCGCGGCGGCGTGGGCCTTCACCTCCTCGGCGCGGCGGCGCGCCCCGGCGTTCTCGCGGCCCTTCCGCATCGTGCGGAACGCGATCCAGATGCCGAAGACCGCGATCGCGAGCGAGATGCCGATCTGGAAGGAGAAGTAGAAGTCGACGTTGTTCGCGAAGAGCGTGACGACGGTCGTGTCGCCCTCGTTCCACGTCGGCATGCGGCCCGCGAGGTAGAGGATCGGGTTCATCACGAACGTGAACATGAGCCCGACGAACGAGCCGACCATCGACCAGAACGGAAGCGTCATGCCGAGGATGACGTTGCCGAGGTCGAACGAGTAGCCGGTCGCGACGGCGGGGAGGAACTTCTGCGTGTAGGGCGTGAAGTCCGCGAAGGGGATCTGGAAGATCTGCAGCGGGTGCGAGAAGAACGCGCCGGTGATGGTCGGCAGCGCCATGTAGACGAGGCCGAAGACCATGCCGACGCCGCAGCCGACGCAGAACATCCGCCAGCGGACCGAGGCGCCGGAGGTGCGCGCGGAGCCGTCGACCTGGTCGGCGATCGCGACGATGCCCTGCGCGCCGACGGGGGCCATGGGGAAGGGGAGGTCCTCGACGTCGGACGTGACGCGGAAGAGGCCGTAGCCGAGGATCGCGGAGGAGAGGCGGCCCATGATCTCGCGGAAGAGCATGAGGCCGATGAACGGGAGCCACGCCTTGGCGAGGAACGTGCGGGGGAGGCTGTCGAGGTTCGGCGGGGCGACCCAGTGCGGGATGTCGTTCGCGACGCCGGTGGAGACGGCGGCGTCGGACCGGACGAGGAACTGCGTGAAGAGCGGCGTGTTCCAGACGTTCGTGGACATGACCATGCCGGCCATGTAGAACAGGATGAAGAGCTGCGCGCGGTTGAGCTTGGCGTTGGCGCGCTTGGCGACCTCGACGAAGAGCAGCACGGTCACCCACTGCGCGGCGCCGCCGATGCCGGCGCCGGCGACGAGCTCCATGTAGAGCGCGCCGGGCACCATCACGAGGGCGACGAACAGCGTGCCGAGGAAGGAGGCGAGCGTGAGGCCTTCGTCGAAGGTCGCCGGCACTTCGAGCAGCCGGCGGAACTCCTCGAGTTCGGCGTCCTGCGTCTTGACGCGGCGGCGGAAGAGGTTCTTGAGGTGGATCATGGGACGGGGGAAGAGGTCGGTGCTTCGCGCCAGTCGCGCGGCGTGCGGGGAAGGATAGCACAAACCGCGGCGGGAATCCACCCTTTTTCGACGCGGCGCGGGCCTTGCCCGCGGCGAGGCGTTCTGGTAGAATGGCCCGCATGAGCCAAATCTCCGAATCGGGGCGCCCCGTCCCCTCCATTCCCGGCTACGACATCACCGCGCACCTCGCCTCGTCCTCGACGACCGAGACGTGGGAGGCGCTCCAGATCTCCCTCGACCGCAAGGTCGCGCTGCTCACGCCGCGCGCGGACGCGCTCGAGGACGCCGGCGCCGTCACGCGCTTCGAGGAGCTTTCCCGCGCGTTCGCCCGCCTGCACCACCGCAACTTCATCCAGGTCATCGACATCTCGCGCAGCGAGGGCGGCGTGCCCTACGCCGTTCTGGAGAGGCTCGAGGGCGAGACGCTCTCGGCGGTCCTGCGCGAGGAGGGCGCGCTCGATCCCGCCCGAGCCGCGAAGTTCGTCTGTCAGCTCGCCGAGGCGCTCGACAGCGCGTGGAAGCAGTCCGGGTTCGTCTTCCGCAACCTCAAGCCCAGCGCGTTCGTCGTCCAGCCCGACGACACGATCAAGATCGCCGGGTTCCAGTCCGCGGTCCTCGTGCGCCCCGGCGAGAATCCGCTCGAGGGCGACGACGGGATGCTCGTCGGCACCCCGAACTACATGCCGCCCGAGCAGATCGAGATGTCGCGCGCGATCGACTTCCACGCGGACATGTACGCCGTCGGCGCGACGTTCTACCAGATGCTGACGGGCAAGGAGCCCTTCGCCGGCGAGGAGGACCCGATGCAGGTCCTCGAGCTGCAGAAGACGGGCCGCGTGCCGTCGCCGACGGACGTGGTCCCCGGCGTTCCCGCGGGCTATTCCCACATCGTCCTTCGCCTCATGGCCAAGCGTCCCGCCGACCGCTACGCGTTCTGGCAGGACGTCGCCGAGGATCTCCAGCGCGTGCTGGGCGGCCGCCCCCCCTACATCCCGCCGGGCGGCGCCTGGACGCCGCCGGAGAGCACCGTCGCGCCGCCCTCGCGCGCCGGCGCCGCCAAGCGGGCGGCCGCGGCCGCGCGGCCCGCTCCCGGCGGCGTTCCCGGCCGCCGGCTCGTCGTCGCCGCCGGCGGCGCGACGCCCGCCGCCGCGGCCGCCGCCGCGCCCGCGGCGGGCAAGCCCCGCATCGTCATCGGCAAGGGCGGCGCGGCGGCCGCGGCCGCCGCGCCGGACGCCGGAGGCGGCACGCGCAAGGCCGCCGCCGTTCCGCCGACCTCGGCCTCGCCCGCCGCGAAGGCCGCCGCCCCCGGCAAGGTCCTCATGCCCAAACGCTCGCCCGCCGCGCTCGCGGCGGCCAGGGCGAAGGCCGCCGGAACCGCCGGCGCATCCTCCGCCGCCCCGGCCGGCGCGAAGAAGGCGAAGAAGATTCCGTTCTGGCTTTCGATTCTGCCCCCGATCGGCGTCGCCGCCGTCTTCCTCGTCGTCGCCAACGCCCGCGTGGACTCGCTCGAGCGCAAGGCGCCGGGACTCTCCCCGGAGCAGGCCGCCGCGCTCGCGCCCGCGGCCGGCGAGGCCGGCGTTCCCGGCGCGCCCGCCGCCGACGACGAATACGAGGAGGGCAACCCCTTCGCGCCCGGGGGCGGCGTCCCGTCCGTCGCCGCGGACGACGACGACGACTTCGCCGGCTCCGAGCCCGCCGCCGCGCCCGCGGCCGGCGACTACGAGGAGGGCAACCCTTTCGCCGGCGGGGGCGAGCTCATCGGATCCCCCTCCGAGGAGGCCGACCCCGGCCTCGACGAACTGCTCGCCTCCGACGCCGCGCCCGCGCCCGAGCCCGAGCCGGCGGCGCCCGCGGAGCCCGAGCCCTACCGCGCGCTCGACCCCTACCACGACCTCGTGCTCGAGGCCTACGAGTCGATCAAGGGCATGCCGTTCGAAGAGGCGACGAAGCACATGCAGACCGCGCTCGCGCAGGCGGCGCAGCAGCACCCCGACGACGCCAAGCGCTTCAACCTTCTCCGCCAGCCGTTCCACACCGCCGCGCCGTGGAGCGACCTGGTGGGCCTCGCGCTCGTCGACAACCCCAAGGAGCGCGTCATCCGCATCGGGACGAGCAACTTCCGCGTCAAGCCGACCGGCTACGCCAACGGGAGTCTCAAGTGCGACATCATCAAGGACGGCAACCCCATCCGCGGCCGCACGCTCAACCTCGGGCGCATGGACCCCTCGGAGATGTATCGGATCATGAAGACCGTCCCCGTCGACCAGTCCTACTCCGCGCTCTACTCGCGCGCGCTCCTTACGCTTCGCGAGGGCTCGCCCGACGAGTTCCGGATCTTCTTCAACCGGTTCCGCGACAAGCTCCGCGCCCTCGAGCCCTTCCTCGAGGCGCACACGCTCAAGCGCTAGCCCCGCGCCCCGCCGATGGCCGATCCGCCCCTTTCGACAGAATTGCAGGATTCGCAGGATTCACAGGATTCCCCCCTCCCTCCTGTCAATCCTGAAAATCCTGGAATCCTGTCGAACAAGCGAGCCCGCCGGCCATGGTCGTGGCTCGCGCTCCTCGCGTTCGCCGCCGCGGCCGCGCTCGCCGCCGTCAACGTCTGGTTCGGCCCGCTCAACCAGGACGAGGGGTGGTATCTCCTCGCCGCGCAGAACGTCTCCCGCGGGATGATGCCCTACCGCGACTTCCTCTACTCGCAGGGGCCCGTCCTGCCGTGGGTCTACGGCGCCTTCTCCGGCGTCTGGAGCCCGGGCGGCGTCCTCGGCGGCCGCATCCTCACCGCCGCGATCGGCCTGCTCGCGGCGCTCTTCTTCTCCGGCCTCGCCGGCGCTCTCGCGGGCCGGCGCGACCGGGCGGCCGACTGGCCCGCCTTCCTCCTTTCGCTCGTCCTCCTCGCGCTCTCGCCCGACTGGTCCTACTTCACGGCGATCCCCAAGACCTACGCGCTCGGATCGGCCTTCCTCGCGCTCGGCTTCGTCCTCGGCTTCGCCCCCGCCCTCGTTTCCGTCCGCGAGGGGCGGCGCCTCGCTCCCGCGCTCGCCGGCGTCTGCTTCGCCCTCGCCGCCGCGACGCGCGCCACGCTCTGCCTCGCCGCCGTCCCGGTCTGGATCGCGCTGATCGTCCTGGCGCGCCGCGACCGCGCGCGCCGCTTCGACTGGCTCCTGTTCGCCATCGGCTGCGCCGTCGCGCTCGCGCTCGTCTACGGGCCGTTCCTCGCGATCTGCCCGGAGAACCTCCTCTTCGCGCAGGCCCTGCACACGGCCCGAAACTCCGCGCCCCTCGGCGAGTGGCTCGTCCTGCGCGCCGGCTTCCTCTGCCTCCTCGCGCAGGGCTATCCCGCGATGGTCGCCGCTGCGGCGATCCTCGCGGCCGCCCCGGTCTTCCGGACGCGCGAGGCCGGCGGTCCCGCCGGCCACGCCGACGCTTCGCGCGTCCTGTATCTCGCCGTCGTCGCCGCTTTCGCCCTCCTCACGCTCGCGCACTTCCTCGTCCCGTTCCCCTACGCGGACTACAACGTGCCCGCGATGCCGCTCGCGGCGGTCGCGCTCGCGGTTCCGCTCGGGCGGCTCGTCGCGCGCTCCGGACTGCGCCCCTGGCGCGTCGGCCTCGCCGCGCTCGCGGCGTCGCTCGCCTTCGTCGCCGCGTCGCCGTGGCCGATGAAGTGGGTCGACGGCGAGCAGCGCCTCTTCTGGTTCCGCTCCGACCTCGACAGCGCCCTCGCGCGCCTGCGCCGCGCGGGACGCGCCGTCCGCGAGGCGAATCCCGCCGGCAAGCCGCTCCTCACGCAGGAGGCCTACCTCGCCGTCGAGGCCGGCGCCGGGGTCGTGCCCGGCCTGGAGATCGGGCCGTTCTCGCTTTTCCCGGCGCTTTCGGACGACGAGGCGCGCGCGCACCGCGTCCACAACGTCGCCACGCTCGAGGAGGCGATCCGGACCTGCGACGCGGACGTCGCCGCGCTCTCGGGCTACTCCTTCCTCATCGCGCTTCCCACCACCGAGCCGCTCCCGGAGGCCGACCGCGAGCGGCTCCTCGCCGCCGTCCGCCAGCGCTTCCCCGACGTCGTCCGCGCCGAACCGCGCTTCGGCCAGCAGAACACCCCGCTCGAAGTCCGGACGCGCCCGGCCTCCTCCGATCCATCCCCCGAACCATGCCCGCACTGAACCAGGAACAGTACCGCCCGCAGATGCACGCGGCGCTCGCGGAGATCTCCGCGCTCGTCTTCGACGCCCCCGGCTTCCGCGAGGCCTCCTTCCGCTTCCGCGACCCGATCGGCCCCGACGCCAACGCGGAGCTTTCCATCCGCCCCGTCACGGTCGGCGGCGATCCGCTCTGGCAGCTTACGCGCGCCGGCCTCTCCGAGAACAAGGGCCACGGCCGCGCGAAGAAGCTGCTCTGGGACCTCGCCAACTCCGCCAACATCCTCCTCGAGGCCCACGCCTCCTCCGAGGACGGCGCCGCGCTCCACCTGCGCACCACGAAGAAGGGGCACGTCCTGCTCCAGCGCGTCCGCGGGAAGACGAATGCTGAATGCAGAATGATGAATGCTGAATGCAATCGCGTTCCATCCATTCAGCATTCAGCATTCAGCATTCAGCATTCCCCGGACGAACGGTCTCCGCACGACCGCGAGAAGGACTATCCCCTCGCGCGGTTCGACTCGGCGAAGCTGCTGCTCGCGCTCGGCTTCACGACCGCCGACGGCGCGATGAAGCCCTCGATGCACGCCAAGTACCGGCAGGTGAACCAGTTCCTCTCGATCCTCGACGCGACGCTCGACGAACTCCCGCCGCGCAAGGACCCGAAGGCGCCGCTCGTCCTCGTCGACTGCGGCTGCGGCAAGGCCTACCTCTCCTTCGGCGCCAAGGCCTACCTCGAGGCGACGCGCGGCGTGACGGTCCGCCTCGAGGGCGTCGACCGCAACGAGAAGGTCGTCGCGTTCTGCCGCCGCACCGCCGAGGCGCTCGGCTGCGCGGAGACCGCGACGTTCGCCGCGTGCGACATCGCGAAGTTCCGGCCGTCGGCCGCGCCGGACGTCGTCCTCTCGCTCCACGCGTGCGACACCGCCACGGACGAGGCGCTCGCCTTCGGCGTCGAGCGCGGCGCCCGCGCGATCGTCTCCGCGCCGTGCGGCCAGCACGAGCTGCAGAAGACGCTCGACGCCAACCTTCGCCCGCACCGCGCGGTCCTGCGCAACGGCATTCTGCGCGAGCGCCTCGCCGACATCCTCACCGACGCCTTCCGCGCGCAGATCCTGCGCGTCATGGGCTACCGCGCCTCCGTCGTCGAGTTCGTCGACCCCGAGGCCACCGCGCGCAACGTCCTCATCCGCGCCGTCCGCGTCTCGCGCCCCGGCACGGGCACCGCCCTCGCCGACTACGAGGACCTCCGCTCCGCCTGGGGCGTCACGCCCTGGCTCGCCACCCGCCTCGCCGCCCTCCGGCCCGAGCTCGCAAGTCCGGCGGTCCCGGGCGGTGCGTCCCGCGCCGCCGGTCCCGCCGGGCGTTGATCGCGCCGCGCCGGGCGCGCGGCGGAACGACCTCAAGTCGGTCCTACCGGTCCCCCTTGCCGCGATTGCCGCCTTCGGCGACGGAAAGCGGCGCGGGAACGGCGTCGGGATAGGGGGCCGCAGAATCGACGTACTGACCGTAGTCCCCGCGGGACAGGCCTGCAAAGGAAAGGTCTTCGTCCAAATCGGGCCAGTGGATGCCGAAGGGAGAGACTTCCATCCGGGAAAGCTGTTCGGACGTTCCGGCCGCCAGACGACGATTGCCCTTCGCCGGAAAGCGGATTTCCGCGCCGCCGTCGAACGCAATGGTGAAGATGCCGTCTTCGAAGCGGACGGTCGGGATCTTGTCAGCCAAACGTCTCATGCCATTTTTCCTCGATTTCGGCGCGCCGGGCGTTGACGATCTCCTCGGCCCTGTGAAGCTCCTGCACCTTCATCCCGATGGATTCCCGGAGGCAAAAACGGGCGGTGCGGCGGATGCCGTTCGTCTGTCGCCCACGATAGCAAAAACCGTTCGGTGCGTCAAACGACGAAGCCTCGCGCCGGAGCCGGAGTCGCCGGGCGGCATTCCCCCCGCCGCGGCGTTTGCGCCGGGCCGGACCCTATGCTAGAATCGGCGGCGTTCGCAACGCGTTCCGAGACGCGAGAGGATTCCACCATGCAAGACATCGCTACGTTCATTTCCGCCGGCAAGGCCTCGCTCGGCATCGAATTCGGCTCCACCCGCATCAAGGCGGTCCTCGTCGGGCCCGACCTCGCGCCGATCGCGCAGGGCGCGTTCGACTGGGAGAACCGCCTCGAGGACGGCGTCTGGACCTACCACGACGACGAAATCTGGGCCGGCCTCCGCGCCGCCTACGCCGCGCTCGCGTCCGACGTGGAGCGGAAATACGGCGTCTGGCCCGAGCGCCTCGCCGCGATCGGCTTCTCCGCGATGATGCACGGCTATCTGGCCTTCGACGCGAGCGGGAAGCTGCTCGTCCCGTTCCGCACGTGGCGCAACACCATCACCGGCGCCGCCGCGGACGAGCTTTCGAGGCTCCTCTCGTTCAACATCCCGCAGCGCTGGACGATCGCGCACCTGCACCAGGCGGTCCTCAACGGCGAGAGGCACGTCCCGGACGTCCGCTTCGTCACCACGCTCGCGGGCTACGTCCACTGGCGCCTCACGGGCCGCAAGGTCCTCGGCGTGGGCGACGCCTCCGGCGTCTTCCCGATCGACAGCGCCACGCTCGACTACGACGCGCGCATGGTCGCGGCCTACGACGGGCTCCTCGCGCCGCGCGGCCTGCCGTGGAAGCTGCGCGACCTCCTGCCCGAGGTGCTGCCCGCCGGCGCCGACGCCGGCACGCTCACCGAGGAGGGGGCGCGCCTCCTCGACCCGACCGGCGCGCTGCAGGCGGGCGTCCCGCTCGCGCCGCCGGAGGGGGACGCCGGCACCGGCATGGTCGCCACGAACAGCGTCGCCGCGCGCACGGGCAACGTCTCCGCCGGCACGTCCGTCTTCGCGATGGCCGTCCTCGAGCGCCCGCTGAAGGGCTGGTATCCCGAGGTCGACATGGTCACGACCCCGACCGGCAAGGCCGTCGCGATGGTCCACTGCAACACCTGCACCTCCGACCTCAACGCGTGGATCGAGCTGCTGGGCGAGGCGGCCGCCGCGCTCGGCGCGTCGTTCGACAAGCCCAAGCTCTACGACACGCTCTTCGAGAAGGCGCTCGACGGCGCGCCCGACGCCGCCGGGCTCGTCGCGTGCAACTACCTCGCGGGCGAGCCGGTCACGGGCTTCGCCGAGGGCCGCCCGATGTTCGCGCGCCCGCCGGACGCGAAGCTGCGCCTCGGCGACTTCATGCGCGCCCACGTCTACTCCGCCATTGCGACGCTGCGCCTCGGCATGGACATCCTCTTCCAGAAGGAGAACGTCGCGCTCGACTCGCTCCTCGGCCACGGCGGCCTGTTCAAGGCGCCGGTCGTCGGGCAGCAGCTCCTCGCCGACGCGCTCGGCGTCCCGATCACCTGCCTCTCCACCGCCGGCGAGGGCGGTCCGTGGGGCATGGCGCTGCTGGCCGCCTACCGCGCGGAGAAGACGGACGGCGAGACGCTCGAGGCGTTCCTCGCGCGCCGCGCGTTCGCGTCCGCCAAGGGCTCGACCCTCGCGCCGACCGCCACCGGCAAGACGGGCTTCGACGCCTGGCTCGCGCGCTACCGCGGCCTGCTCGAGGCCGAGAAGGCCGCCGTGGCGTCGCTGTAGGGATCCGACGCCATGAAGGAACTCCAGATTCCCGAGATCGTCGACCTCGCCAGCGCCTTCTACGGCTCGGCCGTCCTCTTCGCCGCGCTCGACGCCGGCGTCTTCGCCGCGATCGAGAAGGCCGGCGGCGCCTCCGCCGACCTCCCCGCGCTCGCCGCCGCGACCGGCGCGAGCGAGCGCGGCCTGCGCATGCTGCTCGACGCCTGCGTCGCCGTCGGCATCCTCGCCAAGGACCCCGCCACGGGCGCCTGGCGCAACACGCAGGCCGGCCGCCTCGCGCTCGTCCCGGGCGCGCCCGCCGACCTCTCCCGCGCCATCGCCTACAACCGCGACGTCTACCCCGCCTGGGGCCGCCTCGGCGAGCTCGTGCGCACCGGCGCGCCCGTCGAGCGCCCCGAGCTGCACCTCGGCGGCGACGCCGCGCGCACCCGCGTCTTCGCCGCGTCGATGCGCGGCCGCGCGATGGCGATCGGCCGCGGCGTCGTCCCGATGCTCGACCTCGGCGGCCGCACGCGCCTGCTGGACCTCGCCGGCGGCCCCGGCGCCTACGCGGAGCTGCTCGTCCGCGCCAACCCCGGCCTCTCCGCCGTCACGGTCGACCTCCCCGCGATCTCCGACGCCGCCGCGGAGTTCGTCGCGCAGGACGGCCTCTCGGACCGCATCGAATGCCGACACGGCGACTACCACGCCGACGAATACGAGCCCGGCGCCTACGACGCCTGCACGATCTTCGGCGCGCTGCACCAGGAGTCGCCCGCGGACATCGTCGCGATCCTCGGCCGCGCCTTCCGCGCGCTGAAGCCCGGCGGGGCGCTCTTCGTCCTCGACATGATGACGGACGCCACCCGCGCGAATCCGCCCTTCTCCGCGCTCTTCGGCCTCAACATGGCGCTCACGACGAAGAACGGCTGGGTCTTCTCCGACGACGAGCTCAAGGGCTGGATGCGCGAGGCCGGCTTCGAGCCGGGCGAGACGCGCCCCGCCCCGCCCCCGATGCCGCACTGGCTCGTCGCCGCCGTCCGGCCCTGAGCCGCGTTTGAACTTCGTCGTCGCCTGTGGTAGCATCCAGGACATGCGAAAGACCACGCCAGAGGAAGTCGCCGCCGCCCGGACGGACTTCGCCGAGCTCGCGGCCGCCGTCGCCCGCCTTGGCGGCGCCGCGGAGGCGGAGCGCTTCCTGGAGGAGCTCTTCACGCCCTCGGAATGCGTGGAGCTCTCGAAGCGCTGGGCGCTCATGCGCGAGCTGCTCGCCGGCAAGTCGCAGCGCGCGATCGCGCGCGAGCTCGGCCTGAGCCTCTGCAAGATCACGCGCGGCGCGAAATACGCCCGCGACGAGGATTCGCTCTTCCGGCGGGCGGTGCTCGGCTCGCGGCGCGGGTAGCCCCGTCGAGGCGGCGAAACGCAGGCGTTCCATGGCCGACGTCCTCCAGATCCGCGGGCTGTGCAAGTCCTTCGGCCCCGTCCGCGTGCTGCGCGACGTGTCGCTCTCGCTCGGCGCCGGGCGCGTGCTCGGGCTGTGCGGCGAAAACGGCGCCGGCAAGTCCACGCTGATGCGCTGCGCGACCGGCGCGCTGCGGCCCGACGCCGGCGAGATCCGGATCGACGCGGGAGGGGAGGGGAGGATCCCCGCGTATCTCGTCCCGCAGGAGTTCGCCCTCGTGCCGTCGATGACCGTCGCGGAGAACATCCTGCTCGGGCGCGAGATCGTCCGGCGCGGGCTGGTCGACCGCCGCGCGCAGCGCGCGGTGGCGGCGGGCCTCCTCGCGGGGATCGGCGCGGAGCTCGACCCGGACGCGATCGTGGGCGACCTCGGCGTGGCCGACCGGCAGAAGGTCGAGATCGCGCGGGCGTTCCTCCGCAGGTCGCGCGTGATCTTCTTCGACGAGCCCACGACGGTGCTCGGGCCGGAGGACTCGGAGGCGCTCTTCGAGACGATCCGCGCCTTCGCCGCGGGCGGCGGCTCGGCGGTCTACGTCTCGCACAAGCTGCCCGAGGTGCTGCGCGTCTGCGACGAGGTCGCCGTCCTGCGCGACGGCGAGCTCGTCGACCGGCGCCCGGCCTCGGCCTTCACGCCCGCCTCGCTCGCCGAGGCGATGGTCGGGCGCCCGCTCTCGCGCCTCTATCCGCCGAAGGCGCCGTGGCGGGGCGACGAGGCCGCGCCGCCGGCGCTCGAGGCGGAGGGGCTCTCCGACGGCGGGCGCGTGAGGCGCGCGTCGTTCCGGCTGCGGGCGGGCGAGATCCTCGGCCTCGCGGGCCTCGCGGGCGCGGGGCGGACGGAGCTCGTGGAGCTGCTCTGCGGAATCTCGCGCCGCAAGGCGGGAACGCTGCGCCTCTTCGGGCGGCCGGTGCGCTTCCGCTCGCCGGCGGAGGCGCTCGCGGCGGGCGTCGCGGTCGTGCCGGAGGACCGGCAGGGCGCGGGCGTGCTGCCGGACTTCGCGGTCGCGGACAACGTCGCGCTCTCCTCGCTCCGCGCGCTGCGGCGCGGGCCGTTCGTCTCGCGGCGGCGGCGCGACGCGCTCTTCGCGCGCCTCGGCGCCGAGCTGCGGCTCAAGGCCGAGGGGCCGGACGCCCCCGCGCGCTCGCTCTCCGGCGGGAACCAGCAGAAGGCGGTCGTCGCGAAGGGGCTCGCCGTTCGGCCGCGGGTCTTCCTTTTCGACGAGCCGACGCGCGGCGTCGACGTCGGCGCGCGCGCCGACCTCTACGAGATCCTGCACCGCCTCGCGGCGGAGGGGATGGCGGTGCTGCTCGTCTCCTCGGACCTCGAGGAGGTCATCGGCAACTGCGACCGCGTCGTCGTGATGCGCGACGGGGAGACGGTCGGCGAGGTCTCGGGCGCGGACGTGGCCGAGAAGCCGATCGTCCGCCTCGCCCACGGCGTGTAGCGGCGCTACGCGAAGCGTAGGCGGAGCAGGCCGGAGGGCGGGACGGCGGCGCGCTGCAGGCCGCGGACCGGGGCGGCCACGGCGACGGGGCCCCCGAAGACGTCGAACGCCTCGGCGGAGACCGGCGCGGCGGCGAGGTCGAGGAGCAGGGCGGGGGAGTCCGTCGCGTTGACGATCCACGCCTCGCGGTCGGCGGGGACGGCGGCGCAGAGCCCGGGCTCGTAGACGGCGATCACGCGCTCCGCGGGGGAGGCGCCCTCGAGGATCGGGTAGCCGAGCTCGGGCGAGCGGGGCCGGAAGTCGCCGCGCAGGAGCGCGTCGCGGTGCTCCGTCGTCCACGCGATCCAGTGCCGCATCATGCGCCTGTGGTCCGCGGGGAGGCGGTCGAGTCGCATCGAGTACTGGATCACGGAGAAGAGCACGGAGAGGATCTGCTGCGCGGCCTGCTCCGGCGTCTCGCGCGGGTTCCACTCGAGCATGTCGGAGTGGACGGCGGTCGTGCCGGAGGTGAGGCGCAGGCGCGCGGTGCGGGCGCGGTTGCGGAGCGGATCGCCGGGGACGTCGCCCGCGCGGATCATGTTTCCGAAGGATCGGATCGCGGGCCCCATGTAGCCCTGGCGGAACTCGATGAGAATTTCCGGGCGGAGCGCGACGAGGCGGCGGCGGACCTCGGTCATGAGCGCGAGGACGGCCTCCGGGACGGACCGGATGTCGCGGCCGGCCCAGCCCTCGGCGGCGGCGGGGTCGGGATCGGGGGCGTAGAAGCTGTCGATGAAGTCGAGCTTCAGGCCGTCGAGGTTCCATTCGCGAACGGCCCGCTCGTAGGTCGAGGCGAGGAACTCGCGCACCTCGGGGAAGCGCGGGTCGAGCACCCACGCGCCCATGTTCTCGCGCTTGTAGAGGAACTTGCCGGCGAAGCGCTCCGCGGCCCTGCTCCGGAACCCGACGAACGGGACGGAATACCAGATCATGTATTTCATCCCGAGCGCGTGGACGCGTTCGACGTGGGCGCGGAAGTCGGGGAAGCGCGAGGGCGCCGGCTCCCAGTCGCCGCAGAAGGCGTAGCCGCGGCCGGTGTCCTCGGTCTGCCAGCCGTCGTCGACGATGAGCGTCCTCATCCCGAGCGCGGCGGCCGCGGCGAACTCGCGCTCGAGGTCCCTGTCGTGGACGTCCTGGTGGTAGCCGTACCAGGTCGAGTAGAGCGGATCGAGGGCGGCGTCGGGGACGGGCATCGGCGCGTATTCGGGGCGCGCGCAGACCCAGTCGGACGCGGCGCGGACGGCGTCCGCCCAGTCGCTCGGCGCGGCGTCGAGGCGGATCTCGGCCTCGTAGGCGGAGAGCGGCGCCTCGGGCTCCTGGAAGAAGCCGAGGCGGACGTGCACGAGGCCGTCCTCCTCGTAGAGGCCGAAGCGCCAGTCCACGAGGCGCGTCGCCTCGGAGCAGGCGACCGAGAGGCGCGCGCGGCCGTCGGTGCCGGCGAGGACGAGGACCGGCGACTGGGTCGCGATCTGGGTGCGCATCTTCCCGCCCCATTCGGGCGGGAGCGTCGGGACGTCCGCCGCGCTCGTCCAGATCCAGCGCACGCCGGGCTGCGCCGCGACGAGCCGGACGTCGAAGCGCGGCGGCGGCGCGGGCTCGGGGGCGGAGAGGCGGACGCGGAGGAGCTCCGCGCCATCGGGGTCGGTCGCACGCGACGTCTCGAAGCGCCATGCGCCGGGCTCGTCGCAGAGGAGGGAAAGGGCCTCGGCGGAGGCGAAGCCCGAGATGCCGGTCTCCATGGGCGCGCCTAGAACACGAGCCCGACGTCGACGAAGAAGAGCGCGCCGGAGAGGTCGACCTCGCCGATCGGGCGGCCGAGATACTCCACGTCGGGCTTCTGGAGATCGAACTGGTAGCCGCCGCCGACCGCGAGGAAGGCGGGGTCGAGGTCGAACTCGAGCTGCAGCGAGACGACGGCGAGCGAGGTGTCGTCCACGTCGAGATACTTGTCGGGATGGTAGTAGCGGTCCCGGTCTCCGTAGTAGCGGCGGTGGTGGTGATGGTAGTCGTCGTCGTCCCAGTCGTCGATGTCCATCGCGACGTAGCGCGCACCGACCTCGCCGCGCAGGGAGACGATGTCGCCGAGCGGAATCCGCGCGAGGAGCGACGCGCCGACGGGGACGGCGACGATGTCGCTCTCGACCTCGCCCCAGTCGTCCTCCCAGACGTAGGAGGCGCTCTGCACGCCGACGCCGGCCCAGAGGCCGAAGACGCCGGAGGGCTCCCAGACCTGGAGACCGAAGTCGACGGCGCCGCCGACGGAGTCGTCCCAGCAGTCCTTGTCGAAGGCGACGCCGCCGAGGCGGATGTCGAAGCCGAAGACCGGACGGCCGGAGTCGGCGTCCTGGGCGCGGCCGGGGAGGGCGCACGCGGCAAGGAGGGAGAAGGCGAGCAGGAGGGGCGTTCGTTTCATGGGGTGATCCTTTCCGCGCCGCGGGATTGCGCGGCGACGAGAGGCATTCTAGCAGAAGGATCGTCGCCGTGCAACGCGGTTTTCGGCTCTTGCCCGCGCGCGTGCGGGACTTGCGCGGGCGCGCGAAATGTGGTAGATTCACGCGCGCCGCGCACGAAGCTGCGGCTTTTTCCCAGACAAGGCTTTCCCCATGAGCAACGCCACGACTCCGCCCCCGGTTCCCGCCGGCGAACTCGGCGATTCCGTCCGCCGCGACGGCGCCCTCCGCCGCTTCTTCCTCACGGGCGACACGTTCACCCTCCGGTCGCTCTTCTTCTCCGCGCTCGGCATCTTCTTCATCTCCGGCCTCGCCAGCTTCCACGACTGGGTGCTGAAGGGCTCGCCGATGATCGGCAACCAGCTCCCCGTCGGCGTGTTCAGCTACCTGATGTTCGTCGGGCTCTTCTGGAACGGGATCTGGCGGCTCGTCGACCGCGCCTGGCGCGCCCTGGCCCCCGGCGCGAAGAGCGGCCCGGCGGACGTCCTGTGCCTCACCGGCCGCGAGATGGCGGTGGTGCTCGTCGCGACGATGCTCGCGTGCTTCCCGCCGACCTCCGGCTTCTTCCGCTACTTCCAGCGGCAGATCATGCTGCCGTGGCACTTCCTGGCGAACAACCCGGTCTGGGTGAAGTTCGGACTGCTCACGTCGGGCGACGCCTGGACGGGCCAGCTCTACGACTTCCACCTCCGGCCCGAGCTCTTCCCGGACCCGTGGCCGGGCGTCGGCGGCGACGTGCTCGCCTCGGCCGGCTACGAGCGCGTCTACACGGCGTTCTTCTCGGGGATGGTGACGGCGGAGGGGCCGGTCCCGTTCTCCGCGATCCCGTGGGACGCCTGGGCGCGGCCGCTGCTGCACTGGACGCCGCTCGTGGTGCTCTTCGCGCTCTCGATCCTCGCGATGCAGTTCCTCGTCCACCGCCAGTGGGCGCACCACGAGCAGCTCTCCTACCCGATCGCGCAGGTCGCGGGCGCGTTCTGCGCCGTGCGCGGCGGCCGCCGCGGCGTCCCGGACCTCTTCCGCAACCGGCTCTTCTGGTGGGGGTTCCTCCCGCTCTTCCTGCTGCTCGGGCTCGACTACCTCGCGCGCTGGTATCCGGACGACGTCCCCGCGCTCACGACGATGATGCCGAACCTGCGCTCGTGGTGGGTGCCGCTCACGACCAACGTGCCGATCCTCAAGAAGTCGCTCGCCGGGTGGTCCCTCTGCGGACAGACGCTCTACTTCTCCTTCCTCGGCATCGCCTACTTCGTCTCGTCCGAGATCTCGCTCTCGGTCGGCGTCGCGCCGTTCCTCCTCGTGATCTTCAGCCTGCTGTTCTATTCGGCGACGGGGACGACCTTCGAGAGCGGCACGCTCGACGCCGCGCGCTCGGGCGCCTATCTCGGCTACACGCTCATCCTGCTCTACACGGGCCGCACCTACTTCAAGGCCGTCTTCGCCCGGGCTCTGCTGCCGCGCGGCGGGTTCGGGGGGCCGGGGCCGCTCCGGCTCGCGGTCGCGGCGGTCTCGCTGGCCGCCTTCGCCGCGGGCTGGTGCCGCTTCGCCTTCCACCCGATGCTGGCCGGGCACCGCGCGCTCTACGCCGTCGCGGCCGGCATCGCCATGTTCGCCGTCTGGGCCGTGCTCTTCGGCGGCCTGCTCCGCGGCCGCCGCGGGGAGGACGCCGCCCCCGCGTCCGGCGCGAAGCCCGCGCCCGCCGGGGCCCCTGGCGGCGACGAGGCCGCCGCGGACGCCGCCGCCGCGGCGGACCTGGCCGCCCCGGACGAGGGATCGGTCCTCGCCGCGCGCGTCCTGGTGATGGCGTTCGCCGGGTTCGTGCTCGTCTTCTCGTGGATGTGCCAGAGCTGGCTCGTGGCGCTGTTCTACTCGCTGCTGATGATGGCGCTGTTCCTCGTCTTCTCGCGCATCGCGTGCGAGACGGGCATCCCGTTCGCGCAGGCGGGGTGGAACCCCTCGGACCTCCTGCTCAACCTCCTCGGCGCCTCCGCGCTCGGCCCGCAGGCGACCAACTTCACGGTGTGGGGCACCTCGATCCTCACGCAGGACCCGCGCGAGGCGCTGATGCCCTACGCCGCCACGGGCGCCAAGGTGGCGGACGACGCCGGGATCCCGATGAAGAAGGTCTTCCGGTTCGCCGTCGCGGCCGTCCTCGTCGCGCTCGCCGTCGCCTGGGCCGGCTCGACCTTCTCGATCTACAACTACAACCCGATGAGCGACTCCTGGGCCGCGAACTACACGCCGCGGATGTACTTCGACCAGACCGCGCAGATGCTCGGCGGGATGGAGGCCTCGGGGATGCTCGAGGAGACGATGGCGCTGGAGCCGGACGGCACCTTCGCCTCGGAGCTGCTCGCGCCCATCCGGCGCCTCGGCCTGGCGCAGCCCAACGCGCTGCGCAGCCACTACATCCTCTACGGGATGCTCGCGGTGATCCTGGTCTCGATGCTGCGGTTCCGCTTCTCGAAGTTCCCGCTGCACCCGGTGATCTTCCTGATCGTCGGCACCTACCCGGGCTACGGCGCCTGGGGCGTCTTCCTCCTGGGCTGGTTCATCAAGCAGGCCGTGGTGCGCTTCGGCGGCGGCGGCGTCTACCAGAAGCTCAAGCCGTTCTTCATCGGCATCATCACCGGCGAGCTCGGCATGGCCGGCGTCGCCCTCGTCGTCGAGTTCTCGCACTACCTCTGGTACGGCCAGCCCGCCAAGGTCGTCGGCTGGTTCCTCCCCGGCTAGCATCCTCATTCAGCATTCAGCATTCAGCATTCAGCATTCAGCATTCAGCATTCAGCATTCAGCCATGAGCTCCCCTCCGAAAACCGTCCGGAACATCGACGTGCGCAGGCAGCACGTCATGTCCTTCCGCGAGACCTGGCACCTCTGCATCCAGGGCGTCAAGCACCGCCTGTTCCGCTCCGCGCTCACGCTCGCCGTCGTCGTGCTCGCCGTCGCGTTCTTCATGTTCCTCCTCTCCGAGAGCATGTTCGAGCGCGCCGTCGCCCGCGGCGTCACGGGCGAGGACGCCGCCGCGCGCGCCTCGCAGGTCCGCCTCACGAGGATGCTCTCGCCGGCCTCCGACGCGATCTCCGTCGAACGACTCGCGGCGCTCCACGCCCGCGCCGCCGCCGGCGGGGCGGAGGACGCCGCAGCGGAGTTCACGGGCGCCACCGGCCTCGCCGCGGAGCGCGTCCTCGCGCTCGCCGCGCTCGCCGCGCAGGAGCGCGTCTACGCCGAGTGGCTCGACGAGCTGCCCGTCGGCAAGCGCATCGTCCTCGTCGGCAAGCGCACGGGCCGCGCCGCGTTCCGGCACATGATCGAGGAGCGCGACGAGCTGCACCGCCAGCTCGGCATCATGGTCGACGTCCGCGTGCCGGGCCGCCGCGAGGGGCTCGACGCGTTCCTCGACGCCTTCCCCGCCTACGAGAAGGAGATGGCCGCGTTCACCGCCGCGTGGAACGCCGCCGTCGCGAAGGCCGGCGAGGCGACCGCCGCCGCGACCGGCGCGAAGGAGGTCGACCGCTGGGTGCCCGACGCCCCCGCGGACGCAGCCGAGGCCTGGCGCGCCTCGCTCGCCGCGATCGGCTTCCGCTTCGGCCCGGACGACCTCGCGCTCATGCGCACGCAGCTGCGCGAGGCGAACGAGTACGCCGACGTCCTCGACGCCCTCAACCGCCCCGCGCTGCGCAAGGAGTGGTCCACCAAGTTCCGCGAGACGAAGGCCACCTCCGCCGAGGAGAAGATGCCGCAGCTGGCGGACCCGCGCGCCGCGCAGCTCCTGCCGCAGTTCCCCGCCGAGCTTCTGCCGCGCATCGCCGCGCGCCACGCCGTCGCCGCGCGCCTCGCGCTCCTGCAGGACCGCCTCGCGCCCGTCCTGCGCGCCAAGACCGCCGCCTTCGGCCTCACCGGGCGCCAGATCTTCCTGCTGTGCATCTCGTTCCTCGTCTGCATGGTCGGCATCGCCAACGCGATGCTGATGGCCATCACCGAGCGCTTCCGCGAGATCGCCACGATGAAGTGCCTCGGCGCGACCGACGGCTACATCCTCTCGCAGTTCATGCTCGAGGCGGCGCTGCAGGGCTTCTTCGGCGGGCTGCTCGGCGCCGTCGTGGGCTTCGTCATCGCGGTCGCGCGCTCCGGCCTCGCCTACGGCGCGCACCTCTGGCGCTACTTCCCCGCCGGGGAGGTCGCGCTCTGCTTCGTCTTCTCGCTCGCGGCGGGCGTCCTCCTGTCCGCGCTCGCATCGATGCAGCCGTCCTGGAGCGCCTCGCGCATGGCGCCGATGGAAGCCATGAGGGTCGAATAGCCATGACCGAGTTCAACGAAGCGAAATACGCCGAGGGCCGCGAGGTCCTCGTCTCCGTCCACGACGTTCGCCGCACCTTCTGGCGCGGCGAGGAGCCCGTCCACGCGCTCGACGGCGTCACGCTCAACATCTACCGCGGCGAGTACATCTGCGTGATGGGCCCCTCCGGCTCCGGCAAGTCGACCTTCTTCAACGCCGTCGGCGGCCTCGACACGCCGACGAGCGGGCGCGTCTTCATCGACGGCGTCGACATGGCGCAGCTCAACGCCGACGAGCTCGCGTTCCTGCGCTGCCGCAAGATCGGCTACGTCTTCCAGCAGTTCAACCTCAACACCACGATGACGGCGCTGGACAACGTCACGCTGCCGATGGTCTTCGCCGGCGTGTCGGCCGACGAGTCCCGCGCCCGCGGCATGGCGCTGCTGGAGCGCGTCGGCCTGGGCGACCGCTGGAACCACCGCCCGAAGGAGATGTCCGGCGGCCAGATGCAGCGCGTCGCCATCGCGCGCGCGCTCGCCAACAACCCGTCGATCCTGCTCTGCGACGAGCCGACGGGCAACCTCGACCTCAAGAGCGGCAAGGACATCCACCTGCTGCTGCACGACCTGAACAAGAAGGGCGGCGTCACCGTCATCTGCGCCACGCACGACCCGAACATGCTCTCCGTCTCCGACCGCATGGTCTGGATCACCGACGGCCGCATCGCCCGCATCGCCGAGTCCAAGGACGTCGAGATCGCCCAGAACTCCCTCGGCGACGGCCAGGAGGAGGACTAGCCGTGGAACGCGCCGTCCGCGCGCTCGTGCGCGCGGGCCGCATCGAACACCGCGGCAACCGCAAGACCGGCGGCTACTTCGCCAAATCCACCGCCTCCTGACACCCCGCCACGCGAAACCCTTTCCAACCGGAACCCTCCCGATGAAACGAACGCTCGCATTCCTTTTCGCAACCCTCCTCGCCGCGCGGAGCGGTGCGGAGCCCGCGCCCGCCGCCGCGACGAACGCGGTCGCGGAGCCCGCGCCCGCCGGCGGCACCGTCTACGAACGCGTCTACTCGGCGCTCGCCGCGCTGCCCGAGCGGCGCGTCGGTTCGGAGAACTACGCCAAGGCGTTCGACGCGGTGGAGGCGGAGCTGCAGGCCGCGGGGCTCAAGACGCACCGCCAGACGTTCGACTCGCTCGCGCAGGTCACGGAGCGCCTGTCGCTCACCTACGGCGGGAAGCCCGTCGAGGGCGCGCTGATGGTGGACAACGGCCTCGCGGGCTTCGTCCTGCCGGAGCCGATCCGCGGACCCGCGGTGTTCGTCGGCGACGGCTCCCTCGACGCGATCGACGGCAAGGACCTCGAGGGCGCGGTCGCCGTCGTCGACATCTCGCTTCCGGACGCCTCGCTGCGCGAGTGCTTCGCGCACGGCGCCGCGGCCGCCGTCCTCGTCGGCGACGGGACGGCGGACCAGTGGCGCCTCGGCGGCGTCTCGTTCACGCCGCTCACGCTCGTGCCGCGCGTCTACGTTCCGCGCGACCGCGCCGAGGCCGCGGGCCTGCTCGCGGCCGACGGCTCCGCGGAGCTCGCGCTCGACGCCCGCGCGACGCTGCGCGACGTCCAGGGCTGCAACCTCTGGGCGGAGCTGCCCTGCACGGGCGGCTGGACGAACGGCCTCGCGGCGGAGGAGCTCGTCGTGCTCTCCGCCTCGCTCGACACCTACGGCCTCACGCCCGACCTCTCGCCCGACCTGCGCCTCGCGGCCAACGCGGCGCTCCTCGCGGACGTGGCGTGCGAGCTCGCGCGGCGGGGTCCGACGCCCCGCCACGTCCTCGTCGTCTTCTTCGGCTCGCGCTACGGCGGGATGGAGGGCCCGCGCTTCTTCTACCACGCGCTCGACATGGCCGACCGCAACGTGAACCCCGTCGACCTCGACGTCCGCGCCGGGCGCTACGAGGCGGAGCTCGCCAACGCGCGCGACCTGCTCGCCTGGGCCGAGACGAACCACATCGTCGCCGCCTCCACCTCCGGCGCCCTCGCCCGCGACATGCAGGGCCGCCTCAAGAAGCGCCTCGTCGCGATGGCCAACGGCCTGCGCTCGAGGATCTCCTCCCTGAACCTCGAGGAGAAGGCCGCGCGCGACGCCGGCCGCGAGGCCGACGCCGACCGCATCGCCGCCGAGCTCGCCTCGCTCCGAGCCGAGCGCGACGCCTGCAACGCCGTCCGCGAGCAGCTCAACCGCAACGCCTGGCGCGCGGACAACGAGCCGAAGACCGTCGAGGTCTACGAGGCGCGCCGCGCCGACGTCATCGCCGACCTGCGCCTGCGCGAGGAGGAGCTCGTCCGGATGATCGCGAACAACGAGACCTGGCGCGAGCTCTCGAACCTCTTCCGCCCGCTCGCCCTCGTCGGCCACTTCGACTTCGACTTCTCCTCCGACTCGCTCCCGTGGGCCCCCTCGATGAACGAGTCCTCGGGCCTCTACCGCTACTCGGCCACCTCGTCCGGCTCCTACATGCGCGTCCTCTCCGCGATCCGCGCGCTCTACTACGGCGAGGGCGGCATCGCCGAGGGCCGCCTCGGCGAGGGCGCCGCCGACCCGTGGGCCGCCCCGCTCTACGAGAAGGCGCTCTCGGCCTCGTTCAAGCCCTTCTCCCTCTCCTTCCCGCGCCAGCGCGAGGCGCCCGCCGCCCTCCCCGCCGCGCTCGGCCGCGCCGGCTTCGAGCTCATCACCGTCGGCGAGAGCGAACCGCGCGACAACCTCCCCGTCGCCGAGCCCTGCGACCTCTCCGGGCTCCGCGGCCAGATGGCGGACTTCGCCGCCGCGCTCGCCTCCTTCCCCGGCCTCTCGCTCCGCCAGCCGCTCACCGCCGAGCAGCTCGAGACGCGCCTCACCTACACCGAGGGCGAGGGCGTCAACTACCAGGACTACGCCCCCGGCTCCACCGACAGCCAGGGCCTCCCGCCCCGCGCGATCGCCACCTTCGCCGCCTGGCGCCACCCGGCGCCGCTGCCCGGCCTCTCGCCGCTGCCGCGCGCCCGCATCCTCGCCAACGGCCGCATCTACATGCCCTTCGTCGCGCGCGACACCGCGCGCACCTCGAGCGACTTCCTCGACGTCGCCGTCGGCTACGACGAGAACGGCGCCGTGGACCGCGTCTCCACGGACTCCGACTCGCACGGCCTCATCGCCACCCCCGTCCACCTCTTCCACGCCTACGGCGGCCTCTCCTTCGGCAACGGCTACCAGCCCGACCCCGTCGGCGGCGACATGTACCACGCCGAGACGCTCGTCGCCTCCAAGGACGCGCCCCACAAGACCTTCGCCAACGTCGAGCTCGAGCCCGGCCTGCGCGAGTTCTTCGCCGACCGCCCCGACCCCGTCAAGATCATCGGCGCCAACGGCGACATGCTGCTCGGCTCCCGCCCCTGGTCCAACGCGGCCGACCGCGTGAAGAACGCGATGGGCCTCGGCGTCGAGCTCGACGCCGCCTCGCGCCTCCACTCCGACAACGTCGCGCAGGCCGCGTCCGACGCCTTCCTGCTCAACGAGGCGCGCCTCGGCATCCTCCGCGACCGCAACATCGTCCGCGACGACCTGGAGAAGATCCACGCCGACGCCAAGGACCACGTCGAGGCGGCCTCCGCCGCCTCCTCGCAGCGCCGGTGGTCGCTCGCCCGCGCGCACCACATCGTCGCCGCCTGCCTCGAGAACCGCGTCTACGGCCCGCTCCGCGGCGTCACCGAGGACCTCGTCGAGGCCGTCGTCGTGCTGCTCCTCCTGAACATCCCGTTCGCCTTCGCGATGGAGCGCCTCGTCTTCGGCTTCCCGTCGATCTACAAGCAGATCCTCGGCTTCGTCGGGTTCTTCCTCGCGACCTTCGCGATCCTCTACGCCACGCACCCGGCCTTCGCCCTCGCCTCGGCGCCCGTCGTGATCTTCCTCGCGTTCGTCATCATCCTCCTCGGCGCCATCACGACCGCGATCATGATGGGCAAGATCAAGGAGGAGATCCGCAAGCTGCAGGGGCTCGCCTCCACCGTCCACGGCGTCGAGAGTGAGAGCAGCACGACGCTCTCCGCGATCCTCATCGGCATCGCCGGCATGCGCAACCGACCGCTCAAGACCTTCCTCACCTGTGCGACGGTCGTGCTGCTCACCTTCACGATCCTCGTCTTCGCGTCGTTCTCCAGCCAGCTCGGCGTCGTCGAGACCTACCTCGGGCGCGGCGCCGGCGACAACCGCATCGAGCTGCACCGCCTCTCCTTCCTCGACATCGACGACGGCTGGACCGAGGCCCTGCGCGCGCTGCACGGCGACCGCTTCGCGCTCGTGCGCCGCGGCGGCGTCTTCCGCGTCCCCACGCGCCGCGCCGACACCGGCGACACGCCCACCAACCCCGAGCGCTACCTCTACCTGCCGCGCACCGGCGAGAGCCTCGAGATGGGCGCGATCATGGGCGCCGACCCCGAGGAGTTCCGCCTCTCCTCCGAGCTCGGGGCCGTCCGCCCCGACTTCGGCGAGGGCGACTTCGCGCATCCGCCGCTCTACCTGCCGCCCATCGTCACCAACGCCCTCTCGGGCCTCGTCGAGGGCGACGAGCTGCGCCTCAACGGCCAGCCCTTCTCCTTCGCCGGGTTCTTCGACCCCGCCGCGCTCCAGAACGCCGGCACGATCGACGACCTCAAGGCCGTCCCGCCCGACTTCCAGTCCACGCTCGCCAACTCCGGCCGCCAGGCCACGGGCGGCGCGGACGCCGCCTCGCTCGAGCAGTTCTCCACCGGCGCCTTCGAGTGGTTCTCGCCCGACCGCGTCGCCCTCGCGCGCATGGACGACGTCCGCGCGATCTGGGGCCCGGACTGCACCGTGAACTTCCTCGTCCTCTACCCGCGCGACGCCGACGCCGACCTCGACGCCCTCGCCGCCGAGCTCGCCCCCGCCTTCCAGGGCGCCGTCCACGTGAAGAGCGCCAACGGCGCGCGCCGCCTCTTCTTCAGCAAGGCCGTGCGCGGGTCGGGCTTCGGCGACGTCGTGATCCCGCTGCTCCTCGGCGGCCTCATCATCTTCTCCTCCCTGATGGGCTCCATCGTCGCCCGCGAGAAGGAGATCTTCACCTACTCCGCCCTCGGCCTCGCGCCGGTCGACGTCGGCGCGCTCTTCTTCGCCGAGAGCGCCGTCTACTCCGTCATCGGCGGCATGGGCGGCTACCTGCTCTCGCAGCTCGTGGCGAAGCTCCTGCACTTCATGGGCTCGCGCGGCTGGATCGTCCCGCCCGAGATGAACTTCTCCTCGCTCACCTCCGTGTGCACGATCCTCATCGTGATGGCCGTCGTGATGCTCTCCACGATCTTCCCGGCGATGCGGGCGAGCAAGAGCGCCAACCCGGGCGTCGCGCGCAAGTGGAAGATGCCGCGGCCGAAGGGCGACAAGCTCGAGTTCGTCTTCCCGTTCACCGTGAACACCGTGGACTTCGCGGGCATCCTCTCGTTCATCCGCGAGCACTTCGAGAACCACGCCGACGCGACGCTCGGCTCCTTCGCCGCGCGCGACGTGAAGCTCTTCCGCCACCCGGACCCGAAGAACCCGGCGCGCGAGTCGATCGGCATCGAGGCGAGCGTGTCGCTCGCGCCGTTCGACCTGGGCATCTTCCAGAAGTTCCGGATGTACTCGCAGGAGTTCGAGATCAAGGGCATCGACGAGGTGGTCGTGGACCTCACCCGCATCGGCGGCTCGCCCGTCTCGTGGCAGCGCTCCAACCGCGACTTCGCGGCGGAGCTGCGCGAGCAGTTCCTCCTCTGGCGCTCCCTCCCGATCGCCACCGTCGAGCACTACCGCTCCCAGACCAAGTCCGAGCTCGGCCTCTCGTAGCGCCGTCGCCACGAACCTCTAACCTCTAACCCAGAACGTCAACCATGAATAAACTCATTCCATCCCTTCTCCTCGCGGCCACGGCCGCGTTCGCCAAGGATCCCGCGCCGGAGTCCGCGGCGCCCGCTCCCGATTCCGCACCCGTCCCTTCGGAAGCTCCCGCCGAGACGACAGAGCCGACCCTCTCCGCGGACTGCGCAGCGATCGTCCTCCAGAGCGCCGGCGACGCCCGCTGGATCGTGGCGGAGGGCCCGATCGTCCGCGCCCTGCGCGATGCCGCCGCCGCCGCGGGCGGCAAGGCCGTCGTGCTCCCGCTTGTCGGCGGCGACGACGAAATGTTCGACGCCGCCGACGCGGCCGCCGCCGGCATTCCGTCGGAGAAGGTCCGCCGCGCGCTCGACTTCGGCGCCGTCCCCTTCCTGCGCGCGTGGCTCGACGAGGATCCGGACGCCGTCGCCTCGCAGGTCTTCCTCGCCGGCTCCCCGGCGCTCGCGGACGCGACCGGCCGCGTCGCGCTCCCCTCCGGCCTCGGCTACCGCATCGTCGCCGAGGACGCCGTCTCCAACGGCCTCGCCGCGGCCGCGGCGGCCTGCACCGCCGCGCGCGACGCGCTCGGCGAGGCGCTCTCGACCTCCGCCGACCCCAAGGCCGCCTACTCGCCCGCCGTCGGACCCTACCGCGCGCTCGCCGGCCAGACGGGCAACCGCCTCGGATGCCTGCTCTTCCGCGCCGGCCAGACGAACGAGGCGCTCCAGGCCTTCCTCGCCGCCGACGCCGTCTATCCGCCCGGCGCCAGCGCGGCGCTCAACGCGGCCTCCCTCGTCCGGCGCGGCACCCATCCCGAGTCCGCCGCCGGCGTCGCGCGCCGGCTGGAGTCCATCGCCCGCGGCGACGGTCGCTGGAACCTCTACGCCGAGGGCGGCCCCGTCCTCTTCCCCGAGGACTTCTTCGAGGGCTCCTGGTATTGGACGGTCTCGGGCCTCGTCCCGTTCGCGGAGGGGTCCGACGAGCGCCTCAAGGCCGCGCTCGAGGCGATTCCCGAGGCGGACCGTCCCCGCGCCGCGGCGCGCCTGCGCCAGGGCGCTCGCCTGGTCGGCGCGTCGGTCGCGCCCGTCCGCACGCTCCCCGCGGACGCCCCCGCCGACGCCCTCGTCGCCGCGGCCGACCGCCTCTTCTACCGCGGCGAGCGCCTCCGCGCCGACCGTCTGCTGCGCAAGGCGTCCTTCCCGTCGGCCGCGGACCGCGCCCGCATCGCGCTCGCGCGCGCCCGGCTGCTCGCCACCGGCGGCAACGCCGCCAAGGCGACCGAGCTGCTCGAGGCCGCGCTCGAAGGTTCCTCCGCGGACCCGATGCCGGACCTGGGCGTCTCCGACCGCGAGCTCTACCTGCGCGGCCTCGCGGAGGTCGCCGCCGAGACGCTCGACCTGAGGGCGCTCCGCCCCCGCCTCCTCGCGCTCGTCGGCGAGAAGGGGCTCTTCGCCGACTGGGCGGCCAAGGACTCCGCCGCGATCGGCTCGCTCCTCCTCGGCGACGCGTCCGCCGCGAACGAGGGGGCGGCAGCGGCCGTCGCCGCCGCGACGAACGCGGCGCCGGACCGCTTCCCGGCGAGCTGGGCGCCGCTCCGCGTCCGCGCCTTCTTCGCGCTCCAGACCGGCGCCGGCGCCGCCGCGGCCGAGGCCGCCGAAGCGCTCCTCGAGGCGCGCGGCGGGCACGACTTCTTCGGCCACTACGTCCTCGCCCTCCAGGCGCGCGACGCCGGCGAGAACGAGAAGGCCGACGCGCGCTTCCAGGCGAGCCTCGCCGAGCGCGCGGTCTGGTTCGTCCTCAACGACTACGCCGCGTCCCTCGACGCGCGCGGCGCGACCGCGCCGGCGCTGATGTTCGCCCGCCAGGCCGTCCTCTCCGGCGGCGAGGACCAGGCCGCGGTGCAGGACACGCTCGGCATGGCGCTGCTGCACGCGGGCGACGCGGGCGGCGCGCTCGAGGCGCTCCGCCGCGCCGCCGCGCTGCCCGGCGGCGGAATGCCCGCCATCCGCCTCGACCTGGCGGAGGCGCTCGCCGCCAACGGCCTCCACGACGAGCTCGCCGAGCAGCTCAAGGCCCTCGAGCCCGCGCTCGCCGTCGCGGACGAGGAGATCCGCGAGCGCGCCGCCCGCCTTCGCGCGGACCTCGCCGCGGAGAAGCTTCCGTCCGACGAGCCCGCCCCGGCGGCCGATCCCGCCCCATGAGGACCCTGTATCTCCAGCTCGAATCCGGCGCGGCGGGCGACATGCTCGCCGCCGCCCTGCTCGAACTCGTCCCCGACCGCGACGCGACCCTCGCGCGGCTTGCCTCGATGATGCCTCCCGGCGTGGAGCTGAGCGCCTCCCGCGCCGCGCGCGGCGGCCTCGCCGGCACGCTCTTCGAGGTGACGGTGCACGGGGAGTCCGAGGGCCACGCCCATCACGGTCATCACGACCATCACGACGATCACGACGTTCCCGACCACGGGCATCACCACCACCACACGACGCTCGCGGAGGTGCGGGAGAGAATCGGCGCGATGCCGCTTCCGGACGCGGTGCGCGCGGACGCGCTCGCGGTCTTCGACTCGATCGCGGAGGCGGAGTCCAGGGCGCACGGGGAGCCGGTGGACCACGTGCATTTCCACGAGGTCGGCTCGCTCGACGCGCTCGCCGACGTGACCTGCGTCTGCGCGCTCCTCGCGGAGATCGCGCCGGACCGGATCGTCGCCTCGCCGCCGAACGCGGGCGGCGGGACCGTCCGCTGCGCGCACGGCGTCCTGCCCGTCCCCGCCCCCGCGACGGCGAATCTCCTCGAGGGGCTGCCGTGGCGGGGTGACGACCCCGCCACGGGCGAACTCCTAACGCCGACCGGCGCCGCGCTGCTGCGGCGCTTCGTGTCGGGGTGGGGGAGCGCGCCCGGGATGCGGCTCGTCGCCGTCGGCTGCGGCCTCGGACACCGCGAGACGCCCGGCCGCCCGAACCTCGTTCGCGCGATGCTCGGCGAGGAGGCGGCTCCCGCGCCCGGCGGGCCGAACGGGCGCGTCGTCGAGCTCGCGGCGAACCTCGACGACATGACCGGCGAGGACCTCGCCTTCGCGTGCGAGCGCATCCGCGACGCGGGCGCGCTCGACGTCTCGCTCGCGCCGCTGCTGATGAAGAAGGGGCGGCCCGGGCACCTGCTGCTCGCGCTCGCCGCGCCGGAGCGCGTGGACGCGGTCGCCGCCGCGATCCTGCGCGAGACGTCGACCTTCGGCGTGCGCCGGACCGACTGCGCGCGCTACGAGCTCGGGCGGTCCGTTCGCGACGAGGACGGCGTCCGCGTGAAGCGCGGCGAGGGTTTCGGCGTCGCGAAGTCGAAGCCCGAGTTCGAGGACCGCGCTCGCGCGGCGCGCGCGGCCGGCCGCCCGATCGCGTAGGCGCTCCGGCGCCTAGGCGATCTCGCGCTTCACGCGCTCGAGGTCGGCGTCGACCATCATCGTGATGAGCTGCTCGAGCGTCGTCTTCGCCTCCCAGCCGAGCTTTTCCTTGGCCTTGGCGGGGTTGCCGAGGAGGATGTCGACCTCCGCGGGGCGGTAGAACTTCGGGTCGACGACGACGTATTTCTCGTAGTCGAGGCCGACGTGCTCGAACGCGATGCGGCACATGTCGCGCACGGTCGTGGTGCGGCCGGTGGCGACGACGTAGGTGTCCGGCTCGGGCTGCTGGAGCATCGCCCACATCGCCTCGACGTAGTCGCCGGCGAAGCCCCAGTCGCGCTTCGCGTCGATGTTGCCGAGGTGCAGGTCCTTCTGGACGCCGTCGCCGTCGCGCGACGGCGCGCCGAGCTTGATGCGCGCGACGGCGTCCGTGACCTTGCGCGTCACGAACTCGATGCCGCGCAGGGGCGACTCGTGGTTGAAGAGGATGCCGGAGCAGCCGAAGAGGCCGAAGCTCTCGCGGTAGTTGATCGTGGACCAGTGCGCGAAGAGCTTCGCGACGCCGTAGGGGCTGCGCGGGTAGAAGGGGGTCCTCTCGCTCTGGACGGGCTCCTGGATCTTGCCGAACATCTCGGAGGTCGAGGCCTGGTAGAACTTCGCCTCCGGGCGGACCTGGCGGATCGCCTCGAGGATGTTCAGCGCGCCGAGGCCGGTCGCGTTGGCGGTGAGGATCGGCTGCGCCCACGAGGTCGCCACGAAGCTCTGCGCGCCGAGGTTGTAGACCTCGTCCGGCTTGCAGGCGAGGAGCGCGCGGACGATCGAGGCGATGTCGGTGAGGTCGCCGTCGATCAGGTGCACCTTGTCGAGCACCCCGAGATACTGAAGGCGCCAGGTCGTGGGCGTGGAGCGGCGGGCGAGGAGGCCGTAGACCTCGTAGCCCTTGGAGAGGAGGAAGCGGGAGAGGTAGGCGCCGTCCTGGCCGGTGATGCCCGTGATGAGTGCGGTCTTGCTCATGGTCGTATGGTCGAATGGTCGAATGGTCGAGATGGTCCGGATGTCGCGAAGGGCGCTAGAAGGAGGCGCGGAAGAAGGGAAGGAGCGGGAAGTCGGCGTCGGTGGCCCAGTTGGCGAGGCCGATCTGGACGCCGGCGGCGTGCTGGACATCGTTGTAGAGCCCGATCTGCCAGCCGCGCGAGGTCGTCGCCATGTTGACGAGGCCGAACTGGACGCCGTTCATCGCGCCGGCGGTGTTCAGGAGCCCGACCTGGAGCCCGTGCTGCTCGCCCGCGCATCCGTTGATCGCGCCGAACTGGAGGCCGTGGAACACCTTCGCGCCGGCGTTGACGAGGCCGAGCTGGGCGCCGCGGATGTCGTCGCCGTCCATGTTGATCGCGGCGAGCTGGATGCCGCGGAACCGGTCGGAGAAGTTGGCGACGGCGCCGAGCTGGAGTCCGGCGCCCTCTCCGCGGCGGTTGAAGGCGAGGCCGAACTGGACGCCGTCGAGCTCGTCGGCGTAGTTGACGAGCAGGGCGGCCTGCGCGCCGGTCGACGGAGAGTTCTCGAGGACGCCGCAGACGCTGACGAGGAGGCCGAGCTGGACGCCGGAGAGCGGGCCCTCGACGACGTTCACGGTGCCGAACTGGAGGCCGCGCTCGCGGCCGCCGGCATGGCCGTAGAAAAGGTTGAGGTCGAGGACCCCGACGTTGTGGTGGTCCGAGGCGAGGCCGAGGCGGAGGACCGAGACGTCGTCCGCCGGGGATCCGGTCTCGGCGGCGCCGCCGAAGAGGCCGAACGCGACGGGATGCGAGGACTTTCCGGCGGAGTCGGCGTAGGGGGCGGGCTGGTCGATCCAGCGGGCGATGGCGGATTCCGCCGGATCGGCCCCGGCTCCGCGCGCGGCCGCCGCCGCGAGGACGAGGGCGAGGAAGGCGTTTCGTGCGTGCATGGCCGCGCATTCTACCACACGCCGCCGTCCTGCCGCAACCGCGCTTTCCTTTTCGGGCGGTTCCTGCTATGCTCGGCCCCCGTCATGTCCGATCGTCTCCAGTGCATCCTCGCCCGGCTCGGCGTCGACTCGCGCCGCCACTGCGCGTCGATCGTCGCGGGCGGCGCCGTCCGCGTCGACGGAAAGGTCGTGCGCGAGCCCGGCTTCCGCGTGGAGCATCCGGAGACGGCCGTCATCGAGGTGAACGGCCGGCGCGTCTCGCCGCCCGCGGGCGGCGCCGCGCCGCGCACGCGGACGATCCTCCTGAACAAGCCGCGCGGCGTGCTGTGCTCGAAGGAGGAGGGGCGGGGCGAGACGGTCTACGATCTGCTGCGCGGCGTGCGCGAGCGCGTCGTCTCGGCGGGCCGCCTCGACCGCGACTCGGAGGGGCTGCTCGTCCTCTCGAACGACGGCGCGCTCGTGAACGAGCTCACGCACCCGCGCTACGGCCACTCCAAGGTCTACCGGGTCCAGGCCGCGGGCGTCTTCGACGACGCCACGCTCGACGCGCTGCAGGGCCCGATGGAGCTGGACGGCCGTCCGCTCGCGCCGGTGCGCGTCGAATACGTCCGGCGCCTGGCGGACGGTCCGCTCGGCCCCCGCCACCGCCTGCTCTTCACGCTGCGCGAGGGGCGCAACCGCCAGATCCGCCGCATGTGCGAGGCGGTCGGCCTGCGCGTCGAGGCGCTGCGCCGCGAGGCCATCAACCGCCTGCACCTCCCGACCGACCTCCGCGCCGGCGAGTGGCGCGACGCCACGGAGCGCGAGCTCGCGCTCCTGCGAGCGGCCGATCCCGCGCCGCTGCGCCCCTGGCGCCCCGCCCCCGCCGCCCGGTAGTCAGCCGAGCAGCGCCGCGCGGAGGCCGGAGAGGTCGTCGAAGGTCCAGGTGGGCCTGAACGGCGATGCGGCGGCGTCCGCGGCGGAGGTCTCGCCCGAGAGGACGAGCGCCGTGGCGATGCCCGCCTCGGCGCCGAGCGCGATGTCGGTGTAGAGGCGGTCGCCGACCATGCAGAGCCGTTCCCGCGGGACGCCGTATTTCCCGACGATCGCGTCGACGATCCCCGCGTGCGGCTTGCCGACCACCTCGTCCGGCTCGCGTCCGGTGGAGGCCTTCACGTAGGCGATGACGGCGCCGATGTCGGGTATGAAGCCGCCGTCGACCGGGCAGTTGAAGTCCGGGTGCGTGGCGACGTAGGGCCGCCCCTCGCGCACGAGGTCGCACAGGCGCGTCATCTTCGCGTAGTCGAAGGCCTGGTCGAAGCCGAGCACGACGAGGTCCGGGTCGCGCTCGACGAGCCGGAAGCCGGCTTCGCGGAACTCGCGCTCCAGCGTCGGCATGCCGAACACCGCCACGGACGCCCCGGGGCGGCGCGCGCGGAGCAGGCGCGTCGTCGCCTCGCCCGAGGTGAAGACCTCGTCCGGCTCGGCGGGGATCCCGAGGCGCCCGAGCTTCTCGACGTAGGCCGTGCGGTCCTTCGAGGAATTGTTGGTCAGGAAGAGGTATCGCCTTCCCTGCGCGCGCACCGTCTCGAGGAACGGCCTCGTGCAGTCGAACAGACGGTCGCCGAGGTAGATCGTGCCGTCCATGTCGAGGAGGAAGAGCTCGACGTTGCGCGGGTCCATGTCCGTTCGGATGTCCTGGGGTCGCGGCTCGGGCTAGGCGAAGACCTCGCCGCGGAGGACCACGGTGCGGAGCTCGGGGAGGGGGCCGGAGAGGTCGACGAGCAGGACGTCGGCCGGACTGCCGGGGGCGAGGACGCCGGCGTCGAGGTGCGCGGCGGCGGCGGGGGTCGCGGTCGCCATGCGGATGGCGTCGGCGAACGGGACGCCGAACTTCACGGCGCGGCGGACGCATTCCCACAGCGTGACGGAGCAGCCCGCGATGGTGCCGTCCGGCAGGCGCGCCTCGCCGTTCTTCAGGATCACCTTCATGCCGCCGCAGTCGTATTCGCCCTCGGGGGCGCCGGCGGGGCGGATGTTGTCCGAGATGAGCGCGACGCGGTCCGGTCCGAACGCCTTGTAGAGCATCAGCGCGATCGGCGGCGCGACGTGGAAGCCGTCGCAGATCAGTTCCGCGTAGGCGCCCTTCTCGAGCGCGGCGCCGATCGGGCCGGGCTTGCGGTGGTGGATGCCCGGCATCGCGTTGAAGGTGTGCGTGAGAGAGCTCGCGCCGGCGTCGAAGCCCGCGCAGGCCTGCTCGTAGGTGGCGTCGGTGTGGCCGAGCGTGACGGAGACGCCCATGTCCGCGGCGGCGCGGATGTATTCGAGCGCGCCGGGGAGCTCGGGCGCGATCGTGACGCGGATCGCGGCGGGGCGGAGCGAGCGGAGCTCGTCGATGTCGGGCATGCGGATGCAGTCGGGATTCTGCGCGCCCTTCTTCGACATCGCGATGTGCGGGCCCTCCAGGTGGATGCCGGGGAGTCGCGCGCCGGGGACGTCGCGCGGCGCGGCGCAGACGCGCTCGAGGTCCTCGCGGAACGCCGTCATCGACGTCGGGAGCCACGTCGTCGTGCCGTTCTTCGCGCGGAAGACCGCCATCTCGGCGAAGTCGGCGTCCATCGTGTCGAGGCCGAGGCAGCCGTGCGCGTGGATGTCGACGAGGCCCGGGACGGCCGCGAGGCCGCGGCCGTCGATGTCGCCGGGCTCGAGGGGCGCGGATCCTTTTTCGATGCGGGAGATGCGGTCGCCGTCGAAGACGAGGGTGGAGGGGAAGCCGTCGAGGAGGACGTTCGTCAGTTTCTTCATGGCCGGATGCGGGCGGGGGAGGGGAGACGACGCCCGGCGCGCCCGCGGCGGCGGAGCCGCCCGCGCGACGCGCCGGGCCTGCGGGACTAGTAGAGGCCCTTCACCTTGCCGGTGGCGGTGTCGACGTCGATGCGGCGGAAGGCCGGGTCGGAGCCGGTGCCGGGCATGAGCTTGATGCCGCCCGCGACCGGGACGATGAATCCTGCGCCGCAGTAGGTCAGCACGTCGCGCACGGGCAGTCGCCAGCCGCGCGGGCGGCCGACCTTCGTCGGGTCGTGCGAGAGCGAGTACTGGGTCTTCGCCATGCAGACCGGGAGGTTCGACATCGTCGGGTTCGCCTCGATGACGCGGAGCTTCTCGAGCGCCGCGGGCTCGTAGTCGACGCCGTCCGCGCCGTAGACGTCCTTCGCGACCTTCTCGATGCGGGACTCGAGCGGTTCGTCGAGCGAGTAGAGGAACTTGAACTCGGACGGCTTCTCCGTGGCGGCGACGACCGCCTCGGCGAGCTCGCGCGCGCCCTCGCCGCCCTTCTCCCAGTGCTTGGAGACGGCGAAGAGCGCGCCCTCCTCCTCGGCGACGCGCTTGACGAGGTCCCACTCGGCCTTGGTGTCGGTGTAGAACGCGTTGAGGCAGACGACGGGCGTCACGCCGGCCTTCTTCACGATGCCGATGTGCGCGCGGAGGTTGTCGCAGCCCTTCTCGACGAGCGCGAGGTTCTCGCGCGTGTAGGCGTCGCTGAGCTTCGCGCCGGGCTTCACCTCGGGGCCGCCGCCATGGAGCTTCAGGGAGCGCACGGTCGCGACGACGACCGCGGCGTCGGGCTTCATGCCGGTGGCGCGGCACTTGATGTTCCAGAACTTCTCGAAGCCGATGTCGGAGGCGAATCCGCTCTCCGTGACGAGGATCTCGCCGAGGCGGCTCGCGAGGCGGTCGGCGATCACCGAGCTCTGGCCGATCGCGATGTTGGCGAACGGGCCGGCGTGGACGAAGACCGGCTGGCCCTCGAGCGTCTGCATGAGCGTCGGGTTCACGGCGCGGACCATCCACGCGGTCATCGCGCCGTCGACCTCGAGGTCGCGCGCGGTGACGGGCGCGCCGGAGCGCGACCACGCCACGACGATGCGGCCCATGCGCTCGCGCAGGTCCGCGAGGTCGCGCGAGACGGCGAGGATGGCCATGACCTCGGACGCGACGGTGATGTAGAAGCCGCTGTCCATCTGGTAGCCGTCCATCTTGCCGCCGCGGCCGATCTCGATGTTGCGCAGCGCCTGCGCGCAGAAGTCGATCGCCCAGCGCATGTTGATGCGGGCCGGGTCGATGTCGAGGCGCTTCAGGTTGCGCTTGGCGAGCTTCTCGTCGTCGTAGTTGCGCTCGTGCTGCATGCGCGCGGTGAGGGCGGTCATGCAGAGGTTGTTCGCGTTGGTGATCGCGTCGATGTCGCCCGTGAGGCCGAGCGAGAGCGGCGCGAGCGGGAGGCACTGGGCGAGGCCGCCGCCGGCGGCGGAGCCCTTGATGTTGAACGTGGGGCCGCCGGAGGGCTGGCGGATCGTGGCGACGGGGTGGCGGCCGAGGACGCCGAGGCCCTCGACGAGGCCCATCGTGGTGGTGGTCTTGCCCTCGCCGAGCGGCGTCGGGGTCATGGCGGTGACGTCGACGTACTTGGCGCGCGGGGCGTCGGCGGGCGTGCGGGCGATGACGCTCTGCGCGTCGACCTTGCCGTAGCAGCGGCCGTAGGGGGAGAGTTCGTCGGGACGGATGCCGAGCGCGGCGGCGACGTCGGCGACGGGCTTGAGTTCGGATTCGGCGGCTTCGGCGATCTGCCAGTCGGAGAGCTTGGTGGGGTCGAGTTTCATGGTCGTGGCGGGGTGGGGGAGGGGTGGGGGAAAGGACGGGCGCGGATTCTAGCAGAAAGGGGGCGGGAAGTCACGGGCGGAACTTGCGGTCGGAGGCGACGGGGATGCGGAGCTCGTCGCGGTACTTGGCGACGGTGCGGCGGGCGAGCTTCACGCCGGAGGCGGCGAAGAGGTCCGCGATCTTCTGGTCGGAGAGCGGCGCGGCGGGGTCCTCGGCGTCGACCATCGCCTTGAGGCGCGCCTTCACGGCGTCGGTCGAGGCCGCCTCGCCGTCGGCGGTCGCGAGCCCGCCCACGAAGAACGAGCGCAGCTCGGCGAGGCCGAAGGGCGTGCGCGCGTACTTGCCGCCGACGGTGCGCGAGACGGTCGTCTCGTGGATGCCGACCCGCTCCGCGACCTGCGCCATCGTGAGCGGGCGCAGGCCCGCGCGGCCGCGCTCGAAGAATCCGGGCTGGGCGTCGGCGATCGCCTGCGCGACGGCGAGGAGCGTGGACTGCCGCAGCTCGATGCCGCGCAGCAGCTGGTCGCCGGCGCGTAGCCGCTCCTCGATCCATTTCCGCGTGCCGCGCCGCTCCTTCGAGGCGGCCGCGGTCTCGCCCTTCGGCGCCTCCGCGAGGCGCGCGGCGCGCGCGCGCCAGGCGTCCGAGACGCGGACGCGCGGGAGGTCGTCGTCGAGCAGGCGCGCGGTCCAGCGGCCGTCCTCCTCGACGTATTCGACCTCGGGCCGGACGTAGGCCGCGGGCTCGGAGGCGAACTGCCGGCCGGGGCGCGGGTCGAGCCGCGCGATGGCGCGGAGCGCCTCCTCCGCCTCGTCCTCGGTGACGCGCGCCAGGGAGGCGGCGCGGGCGAAGCGGCGCGCGGCGAGGGCCTCGAAGGCCTCCTGCGAGGCGAGGATGCGCTCGGCCGGGCGCGTGGCGGGCGAGGGGTCGGCGCGAAGCTGCAGCAGGAGGCATTCGCGCAGGTCGCGCGCGCCGACGCCGGTCGGCGAGAAGCCCTGCACGACCGCGAGGGCGCGCTCGGCCTGGGGCATCGTCGCGAAGGATCCCTGCGCGATCTCCTCGAGGGGCGTGCGCAGGTAGCCCGAGGTGTCGAGCGAGCCGACGATCTGCTCGCAGAGCTGCGTCTCGGCCTCCGGGAGGCCCGCCTGCGCCAGCTGGAGCATCAGGTGCTCCTGCAGGGACTCGCGCGCGGGGATGGAGTCGAAGAGGAACTGCCGGCGCTCCTCGGCGTCCGGGTCGTATTCGTTGTTGCCGCCGTCGGAGTAGAGGTAGTCCGCGTCGGCGCCGAGGGCGGCGAGGCCCTCGGTCTCCTCCGGCGAGGACGGAGCCTCGCCGTCAGGACTCTCCTGATCGGCGGAACCGGGGGAGTCTGGAGCATCCCCGGCAGGACCTTCCTGGTCGCCGGGAGCGCCCTCGCCGGTGGCCGGACCGGTCACGGTGTCGGAATCCTCGTCGAAGTCGCGCTCCTCGGAGGGAGCGGCCGAGTAGTCCTCGCGCTCGGCGTCGATGGAGCGCTCGGAGGGGTCCTCGAGCTCGAGGACGGGATTGACGGAGACCTCCTCCCGGATCTTCTGCCGCAGCTCGACGAGCGGAGCCTGAAGCAGTCCCAGCGCCTGCTGCATCTGCGGCGTGAGGGCCATGGTCTGCGTCTGGCGCTGCTGGGTCTGGAGGGAGAGGGGCATGTTCGAGGTTAATGCTGAATGCTGAATGCTGAATGCTGAATGGGAGCAAAGGCGGGCTAGCGGTCTTCGTCGAGGGGACCGCCGTGGTACCACTTCATGTGGCGGTAGCGGGAGAGGGCGGGATCGGCGGGGGAGAGCGTGTCCCTGCCGCCGGCGCGGTGGCGCGCGCTGCGGCCGGCGAGGCGTCCGCGGGCGGCCTCGGAGCGGGCGCGCGATTCGCGCCATTCGCGGCCCTTGCCGCGGAACGCGCACCACACGCCCCAGACGATCGCCGCGAGGAAGCCGATGTAGGTGATGATCGAGAGGACCAGTTCGAACGTGCTGTCGCGGGATGGCGCCTTGCTCTTGTCGGTGAGGAGTCCTGTGAGCATGCAGCAGGCGAGGAACGCCGTGATCACGACCGCGAACGGAATCGCGACGCGTCGCGCCTCCGCCTGGGGCGAACGCTTGCGGACGGGCGGTGCCGGCCTTTCCCCGTCGGGGGCGGAATTCTGTGGATCGGTGTCGGGACTTCGCGGACTTTGCGTGAGAAATTTCCCGAGTCTCGGTCTGGAACGTTTGTGCCTGGTCATGATGGTAAGGAAGAAAGGAAATCGGAGAGGGAGCCGAAGGCGCCGCGGTCGTGGCGGGGTGCGGCGTCGCGGCGGGGGGAGCCGCGGTCGCGTCCGCCGTGGCGGGGTGCGCCGGAGCGGCCGGCGGAGAGGTCGGGGTTGGAGCGGAGGGAGAGGCCGATGCGGTTGCGGGCGAGGTCGACGGAGACGACCGTGACCTTCACGCGGTCGCCGACCTTGACGATCTCGTTCGGGTCCTTCACGAACCGGTCCGCGAGCTGCGAGACGTGGACGAGGCCGTCCTGGTGCACGCCGACGTCGACGAACGCGCCGAAGGCGGTGACGTTGGTGACGACGCCCGGGAGCTTCATCCCCGGCGCGAGGTCGCCGATCTCGTGGACGCCCTCGGCGAAGGAGAACGCCTCGAAGGTCTTGCGCGGGTCGCGCCCGGGCTTGGCGAGCTCCGCGACGATGTCGCGCAGCGTCGGGAGGCCGAGGTCGCCCTCCGCGTAGCGCGCGAGGTCGAGCCTTTTCGCGAGGGCGGGCTCGGCGAGGAGCTGCGGGACGGTGCGGCCGAGGTCGGCCGCCATGCGCTCCACGACGGCGTAGCGCTCGGGGTGGACGGCGGAGGCGTCGAGCGGGTTCGCGCCGCCGGCGATGCGGAGAAAGCCGGCGCTCTGCTCGAAGGCCTTGGGGCCCATGCGCGGGACGTCGCGGAGCGCGTCGCGCGTGGGGAAGGGGCCGTGCTCGTCGCGGTAGCGGACGATGTTCTCGGCGAGCGACGGGCCGAGGCCGGAGACGCGCGCGAGGAGCTGCGGGGAGGCGGTGTTCACCTCGACGCCGACGGCGTTCACGCAGGAGAGGACGGTGTCGTCGAGCGCCTGGCGGAGGCGGGTCTGGTCGACGTCGTGCTGGTACTGGCCGACGCCGATGGTCTTGGGGTCGAGCTTGACGAGCTCGGCGAGCGGGTCCATGAGGCGGCGGCCGATGGAGACGGCGCCGCGGACGGTGACGTCCTTGTCGGGGAACTCGGCGCGGGCGACGTCGGAGGCGGAGTAGATCGACGCGCCGCTCTCGCTCACCGAGACGACGGCGACCTCGGGCGGGAGGCCGATGGAGCGGACGAACGCCTCGGCCTCGCGGCCGTAGGTGCCGTTGCCGACGGCGACGGCGAGCGCGCCGCGGCGGCGGACGAGATCGAGCAGGACGTCGGCGGCGTCGCGCCGCTCGGCGCCCGAGCGCGCGAGCTGGACGACGCAGTCCTCGAGCAGCTTGCCCTGCGCGTCGAGCGCGACGACCTTGCAGCCGGTGCGGATTCCGGGGTCGATCGCGACGACGGCCTTGCGCCCGAGCGGCGCGGCCATCAGCAGCTCCCGCAGGTTGGAGGCGAAGACGGCGATGGCCTCGTCGCTCGCCCGCGTGAACGCGCGGAGGCGCGCCTCGACCTCCATCGCGGGGGCGAGGAGGCGCGCGTAGGCCGAGTCGCACGCCTGCGCGACCTGGTCGGAGAGCGGGCCCTCGCCCGCGACGTAGCGGTCGCGGACGAGCGCCTGCGCGTCCTCCTTCGGCGGACGGAGCGAGAGCGAGAGGAAGCCCTCCTTCTCGCCGCGCAGCAGCGCGAGGAGGCGGTGCGAGGGGATGGAGCGCAGGGGCTCGGAGGCGTCGAAGTAGTCGCGGAACTTCGAGCCCTCCTCCTCCTTGCCGGGGACGACGACGGAGGTCGCGGAGCCGGCCTCGTCGAAGAGCGCGCGCAGCTCGGCGCGCAGGTCGGCGTCCTCGGCGACCTGCTCCGCGACGATGTCGCGCGCGCCGGCGAGCGCGGCCTCGGCGTCGGGGACCTCCTTCGCCTCGTCGACGTAGGGCGCGGCGAGCTCCTCGGGCGCGAGGGGCGACTCCTGCGCGAGCAGGTCGGCGGCGAGCGGGGCGAGGCCGCGCTCGCGGGCGACCTGGGCGCGGGTGCGGCGCTTGGGGCGGTAGGGCAGGTAGACGTCCTCGAGGCGGGCGAGCGACTCGCAGGCCTCGACCTTCGCGCGGAGCTCGTCGGTAAGGAGGCCGCGCTCCTCGAGCGAGGCGAGGACGGCGGCGCGGCGGTCGTCGAGCGCGCGGAGGCGGTCGAGGGCGTCGCGAACCGCGGCGATCGCGACCTCGTCGAGCTCGCCGGTGGCCTCCTTGCGGTAGCGGGCGATGAAGGGGACGGTGGCGCCGCCCTCGAGGAGGGAGGCGACGGCGGAGACCTGGCCGGGGCGCAGGGAAAGGGAGGCGGCGACGGCGCCGCAGTGCGAGGGATTCATGCGGGCGCCCATTCTACCAGAAACGCCTTGGCATGGAAACTGCTAAAAAAGCCCGGATTCTAAAGCCCGAGGAGGGCGGAGACGCGGAGGAACTCGGAGGCGGACCAGGCCTGGGCGTCGCAGCCGCGGCCCGTGTGGGGCGCGTCGCCGTCCATGATCTCCGGGAGGTGGCCGACGCAGTCCGCCTCGAGGAGCGGCAGCGCCGTGGAGAGCAGCGACGCGGCGGCCTCGCGCGCGCTGTCGCCGTAGACGAGCACGAGCGCCTCGGCGTAGGAGGGGAAGGGCCACGGCCACGCGGTGCCGTTGTGGTAGGCCGGCTTGCGGCGCGTGTCCTCGTCGCCCTCGTAGCGGCCCCAGTAGGGGCGCGCCGGGTCGTTGAGGCGGCCGGAGGGGCCGTCGATCGGGAGCTCGTAGCGGACGCGCCCCGGCGCGAGGGTGCGGATGGCGCCGGGGACGAGCAGGCGCTCGGAGGAGGCGACGACGGCGCGCGCGGCGGGGTGGTCCGGCGGGACGGCGCCGAGCGTGACCGCGAAGAGCTGGTTGCAGCGCAGGTGGTCGTCGGCGACGGCCTCGGCCGCGGGGCGGTAGCCGCCGGGGGCGTGGAGGCAGTCGGAGAGGAAGCCGCGCTCCGGCGACCAGAAGAGGCGGAGGAAGGAGGCGGCCGCCTTTTCGCGCAGCGCGGCCCACGGGCCCTTCGGCTCGAGCTTCGCGGCGAGCGCGAGGGCGCGGAGCCAGAGCGCCTGGATCTCCACCGGGTAGCCCTCGCGCGGCGTGCCGGCGGGGAAGTTGGTGTCCATCCAGGTGAAGTGCGAGGGCGAGAAGACGAGGCCGGAGGCGGGGTCGACGCGGATGCCGTTGGGGGTGCCGGAAAGATAGCCGTGAAGAATCCGGAGGACGACCGGAGCGAGGTCGCACGGTCTGACGGTCACACGGTCTGACGGTCTGACCGTTCGACGGTGTGACCGTTTGACCGTCGGCGACTTGCCGAGCAAGTCGCCGACCACGACGCAGTACCAGAGGGGCGCGTCGGAGGTGTCGCGGTTGGAGGCGTCGGCGCCGTGGATCATGTTGGGGAGCGTGCCGCGGTCCTCGAAGGCGCCGAACTTGCGCAGGACGTCGAGCGCGGCGCCGGACATGCCGTCGGCGATCGCGCCGCGCAGCGCGATGAAGGTGTCGCGGCCCCAGTCGAGGAACCACGGGTAGCCGGCGATGACGGTGGGCGCGTCCTCGCGCCTGGCGAGGAACGCGCGGAAGGCGGAGGAAAGGACGCCGCGAAGAGAGCTAGCGGCGCTAGAGACGCTAGAGGCGCTAGAGATGCTAGCGGCGCTAGGGGCGCTAGGCTCGCCGGGGACGCTGGCGTCCAGGACCACGGCCGCGCCGCCGGGGAGGGAGGCGCCGAACCAGCCGGGGGAGAAGAGGTCGTCGGAGCCGTCCTGGCCGCGCTCGGCCTCGACGGGGTTCGGGACCATGTAGTGCCACTCGGGCTCCGCGACGAAGCGGAGGTCACACGGTCCGACGGTCTGACGGTCGCACGGTCCGACCGTGTGACCGTGTGACGGTGCGACCGACTCGACGAGCGCGACGCGGAGCGGCGTGCGTCCGGGCGGCGCGAAGAGGAAGGCGGTGGGCTCGGGGCGGACGGCGCCGGGGAACTCGCGCTCGGGGCCGGCGAAGGCCTTGGTCTTCTCGTGGAAGGAGCGCGACTCGACGTCGGGGCGGAGGATGAGGCGGACGGGCTCGGCGTCGTCGAGCGCGTTGGGCCCGCCCTCGGCGACGGGGAGGCGCGCGAAGCGCAGGAGGGCGCGGTCGCGGCCGGGCTCGAGGCGCAGCGAGACGCGCAGCGGAACGGTGCGGCCGGTTCCGGCGGGGACGTCGAAGCGCCACGCGGCCTCGTCGGGGTCGGCGCGGAAGGTGGCGAGGCAGGAGGCGTCGAGCTCGGAGGAGAAGCCCTGGTTCACGATCCACGCGCGGCAGCGCGTGAGGAGGACCTGGCGGTCGACGGGGACCTCGGGGTCGGGGTTGGCGGCGAGGATGGCGTCGTACTGGCTGCGGACCTCGCCCCAGCGGGCGCGGACGCGGGACATCGCGCCGCGGCCGTTGGCGAGCAGCGCGACGAGGTCGGCGCGGCGGACCTCGGCGCCGGAGAAGACGCGGCGCGGGGCGTGGATGGCGTCGGCGCGCGGGAGGATCGAGAGCGCGACCGAGGCGCGCGTCGGGCGGCCGGGCGTGGAGAGCTCGAGGCGGAGCGTGGCGGGGAAGGGGCGCGTCGCGCGCACGGCGGGGTGGTCGACGAACGCGGCGTGCGAGCCGTCGTCGAGCTGGAACGAGATCGCGCTCTTGCGCACGAAGCGGTCGCCGGCCGCGTATTCGAGGCGCGCGCGGAACGGGTGCGCGGCGCGGACGAGGAGGAAGTTGCCGCTCGGGAGCGGGACGACGCGGCGCTCGTCCTCCGGCATCGTGCATGACGTGACGGGCGGCATCGCGCCCGGGGGGACGAAGCGCGCGACGGCGGCGAGCGGATCGCGCGCGAGGAGCGCGGCGAGCTCCTCCACGTCCTCGTCCAGGCCGAGCGGGCGGCGCCCCGTGAGGACGCGGCGCAGGCGAAGCGCGGCCATCCGCAGCTCCTGGCGGCGGACGGCGTCCGGGAGGAAGCGCTCCTGCGGCGCGGCGAGCAGCGCGTCGAGGCGCGCGGGGGCGTCCGGGTCGCGGGCGAGGCAGAGGACCTGGCCGGGCGCGAGCGAACAATGCTGAATGCTGAATGCTGAATGCTGAATGGTGGGGGCACCGTCGGGAGTCGTGGAGTCGAAGAGGAGAACGGCGCCGGCGGGATCGAAGCCGCGCCAGGAGACGGGCTGCTCGCGGTCGGGGTCGAGGTTCGCGAGGACGAGGACGTCCTCGCGGTCGGACGGTCCGACGGTCGGACGGTCGGACGGTCCGACAATGCGACCGTGTGACCGTGTGACCGTGTGACCGTATGACCCTTCGACTCCGCGAGCCCTGCGCAGCAGGGCGAGCGAGTTGCCCTCGCCGCATTGGACCATCTCGAGCGAGGCGCCGGCGGCGAAGGCGGGGAAGGCGGCGAGGATCGTGTTGAGGCGGCGGACGGCGGCGACCTGGTTGTCGGGCGCGCCCCAGCGCAGGGCGGAGGCGCCGTGGACGTCGACCTTCTCCGTCGCGAACCACTCGACGCCGTTCGTGATGCCGAAGCAGCCCTGGCGCGACGCGAGCGCGGCGAGGGCGGTGCGCATCCGGGCGTAGGCGCGCGAGCGCGCGGCGAGGCGGTTGTTGTCGTGCGTCTCGGCGTAGTGCGCGAGCGGGCCGACCTCGGCGGACATCGCCTCCGCGCCGGGGAGGTAGCGCTCGAAGGCCGAGCGGTCCTCGGTCTGGAAGATCTCCGAGTAGGCCCAGTCGAGCCCCTCCTCGGCGATGAGGTTGCGCGTCACCGAGATCTTGCCGCCGAGCCCCTCGAGAAGGAAGACCGTGTCGGGGAACTGCTCGCGCACGCGCGCCACGACGTAGCGCCACGTCTCGGCCGGAACCATGTAGCCGGCGTCGCAGCGGAAGCCGTCGACGCCCTGCGCGCACCAGAACTCGAAGACCGAGGCGAGGAACGCGCGCAGCTCCGGACGGGCGTGGTCGAGCTCGACGAGGTCCTCCCACACCGTGCCCCACGCGCCCGGGCTGTGGAAGCGGCCGTCGGGCTCGCGGCGGAACCACTCCGGGTGGTGCGTCTGCAGCGCGGAGGCCCAGCCCGTGTGGTTCGCCGGGAGGTCGATGAAGAGCCGCGCGCCGCGCGTGTGGACCGCGTCCGCGAGCTCGCGGAACTGGTCGAGCGGCGTCGCCGCCGTGTCGAACTCCGCGAGCCCGGGGTTCACCGCGAGGAAGTCCGTCGAGGCGAACGGCGAGCCGAAGCGGCCCATCCGCGCGAACGTCGTCGGGACCGGATGCACCGGCAGCAGCTGCACGATGCGGAAGCGCTCGTCGAGGAGGATCGTGTCGAGGCGTGCGACGAGGTCGCGCAGCGTGCCCTCGCGCGGGATCGCCGACCAGCCGGCCGCGTCGAGCGCGGCGGCGCCCTCGGGGAGCGGGGCCGAGCGCTCGAGCGCGCAGTTTGCGCCGAACTGGCGCGGGAAGGCGCAGTAGATCGAGCTCCAGCAGACCGTCCAGGCGGGCGCGACCTTCACCAGCACGTCGCCGCCCTCGGGCCAGAACGGGCGGTCCGAGCCCTCGGGGAAGAAGCAGGCCTTCGCGTGGAACGAGCCGATGTCGACGAGCGGGAGGCGGACGGCGAAGCGGCGGACGCCGGCGGCGTCCGCGCCGCCGACCTCCTCCATCGGGACGTCGTTCCAGTCGAGCGCGAGGGGCGGGCGGTCGGCGTCCATCGCCTCGATGAGCTCGCGCCGCTTCCGCTTCGCGCCGCCGAGGGAGGTGCGCAGGACGGCGCGGCCGCCGGTGGCGGGCGCGCCCTCGACGCGGAGCTCGAAGACGATGTCATCGCCGCTGTGGCGCAGCAGCGAGGAGGACGGGGCGGGGGACTGGACCAGATGCATGGGGCGAACGCTACTTCGAATCCTCGTTGGCGCCGGAGCGCAGGACCGCGACGAAGGCCTCCTGCGGGACGTTCACCGTCCCGAACTGCTTCATCCGCTTCTTGCCCTCCTTCTGCTTGTTGAGGAGCTTCATCTTGCGCGTGATGTCGCCGCCGTAGAGCTTCGCCGTCACGTCCTTGCGGAACGGGCGGATGTCCTCGCGCGCGACGATCGTCCCGCCCACCGCGGCCTGCACCGGGATCTTGAACATGTGCGGCGGGATCGCGTCCTTGAGGGCCGCGCAGATCTCCTTGCCGCGGGCGCGGGCGCGGTCGCGGTGCACCATGCACGCGAAGGCGTCGACCGCGTCGCCGTTGAGGAGGATGTCCATCCGGACGATGTCCGAGCGCTGGTAGCCGGCCGGGACGTAGTCCAGAGACGCGTAGCCGTGCGAGACGGACTTGAGCGTGTCGTTGAAGTCGACGAGGATCTCGTTGAGCGGCAGCGTGCAGGTGAGGATGACGCGGACGCCGTCGAGCGAGTCGGTCTTGTCCACGGTGCCGCGGTGCTCCATCACGATGCGCATCATGTCGCCGATGCAGGAGGAGGGCGTGATGATCGTCGCGCGGATGAGCGGCTCCTCGATGTAGTCGACGTCGGCCGGATCGGGGAGGCGGATCGGGTTGTCGATCTCCTGCACCTTGCCGTCCTTGCCGTGGACGCGGTAGACGACGGCGGGGTTGGTGGAGATGACGTCGCAGTTGAACTCGCGGCGCAGGCGCTCCTGGACGATCTCCATGTGGAGCAGCCCGAGGAATCCGCAGCGGAAGCCGAAGCCGAGCGCGACGGAGCTCTCGGCGTGCCAGGTGAAGGCGGCGTCGTTGAGCTGGAGCTTCTCGAGCGAGACGCGGAGCTTCTCGTATTCGTCGGTGGAGACGGGGTAGAGGCCCGCGAAGACCATCGGGCGCACCTCGCGGAAGCCGGGGAGCGGCTCCGGCGCGGGGGCGGAGCGCAGCGTCACGGTGTCGCCGGTCTTCACCTCGCGAGGGTCCTTCACGGTGCCGATGAGGTAGCCGACCTGGCCGGGGGCGAGCGAGGCGACGGGCTGCATCTTGGGGGTGAAGATGCCGACCTCCTTGACCTGCGTCTCGACGCCGGTGCCCATGAGGCGGATCCAGTCGCCGGCCTTCACGGAGCCGTCGACGACGCGGACGTAGGGGATGACGCCGCGGTAGGGGTCGAAGAGCGAGTCGAAGATGACTGCGCGCAGCGGGCCGTCGGGGTGGTCGGACTTCGGCGGAGGGACGAGGTGGACGAGCCGCTCGAGCAGGTCCTCGACGCCCTGGCCGGTCTTGGACGAGACGAGCGCGCAGTCGTCCATCGGGATCGCGAGCGCCTCCTCGACCTGGTGCTTGCAGCCGGGGATGTCGGCGCTCGGGAGGTCGATCTTGTTGAGGGCGGGGATGATCTCGAGGTTGGCCTCGAGGGCTAGGATCGTGTTGGCGACCGTCTGCGCCTGGACGCCCTGCGCGGCGTCGACGAGGAGCACCGCGGCCTCGCACGCGGCCATCGAGCGGGAGACCTCGTAGGAGAAGTCGACGTGGCCGGGCGTGTCGAGGAGGTTGAGCAGGTACGTCTTCCCGTCGCGCGCCTGGTAGCTCATCGAGACCGGGTGCGACTTGATCGTGATGCCGCGCTCCTGCTCCAGGTCCATCGAGTCGAGGAGCTGGTCGTGGAACGTCCGCGCGTCGACGGACTTGGTGAGCTCCATGATGCGGTCCGCGAGCGTCGACTTGCCGTGGTCGATGTGGGCGATGATGCAGAAGTTGCGGATGTTCGAGAGGTCGGGCATCGGGCGGGCTCCTAGAGGACCTTGAACTTCGGCAGGTCCTGGATGTCGATGGCGCCGGCGAGGCGGCCGTCCGCGTCCACGACCGGGAGGTCGTCGATCGCGCGGCGCTCGAGCAGGTGCAGCACGTCGACCGCGAGCGCGTCGGGGCCGATCGAGACGGGATTGCGCGTCATGAAGCGCGAGACGGGCTCCGCGAGGACCGAGGCGTCGCCGTTCGCGACGGCGCGGCGGAAGTCGCCGTCCGTGAAGATGCCGGCGAGGCGGCCGTCCGGCCCGACCGCGAAGGCGGCGCCGCCGTGGGCGTGGGTCATCGCGACGATCGCCTCGGAGACGGGCGCCTCCGGCGCGACGGCGGCGAGGCGGTCGCCCGTGCGCATGATGTCGCGGACGCGGACGAGCAGCGTCCGCCCGATCGCCCCGCCGGGGTGGAGCTTGGCGAAGTCGTCGCGCCCGAAGCCGGACGCGCGCAGCAGCGCCATCGCGATCGCGTCGCCGAGGGCGAGCGTCGCGGTCGTGCTCGCCGTGGGCGCCACGCCGAAGGGGCAGGCCTCGCGGGGGACGGCGCAGGGCAGCACGAACTGCGCGAGGCGCGCGAGCGTGCTCTCCGGGTTCCCGGTGATCGCGAGGATCGGGACGCCGAGGCGGCGCACAGCGGGGACGAGGTTCTTCATCTCCTCCGACTCGCCCGAGTAGCTGAGGGCGACGAGGACGTCCGCCGGCGCGAGGATGCCGAGGTCGCCGTGGATGGCCTGCATCGGGTTGAGGAGGACCGAGGTCGAGCCGGTCGAGGCGAGCGTGGCGGAGATCTTCTCGGCGACGTGGAGGTTCTTGCCGACGCCGGTGAGGACGATCTTGCCCCCGCGCGCGAGCGCGCCGCGCAGCATCTCCACGGCGCCCTCGAAGCGCGCGTCGAGCGCGTCGCGGACGGCCTTCATCCCCTCGATCTCGACGTCGAGGACCTCGCGGGCTGTATCCAGTGCGTTCATGGCGGGCGATTCTAGCCGAAACGGACCGAAAAGGGAAGGGCGTTTGTCAGCGCGGCGGCGTTCTGCTAGAATGACCCCCGACGCGGACGCGCCCGGTGGCGCCGCCCGCGGGGAGACGAATCACGATGCCGTTGGTTGCGGTGCTTAGCGACGTTCACGGGAATCTCGAGGCGCTCGACGCGGCGCTCCGGGACGCCCGCTCCCACGGCGCGGAGCGGTTCGTCTGCCTCGGCGACGTCGTCGGATACGGCGCGGACCCGAACGCCTGCTGCGAGCGCGTCCGCGCGCTCGGCGGGATCGTCGTGCGCGGCAACCACGACCATGCCTGCTCGCACCGGATCCCCCTCGAGTGGTTCAACCCGCTCGCCGCGGCGGCGGTCCGGTGGACCCGCCTCCAGCTCACGGCGGAGAACCGCGACTGGCTGCGGGGGCTGCCCTTCGAGGCGGAGCTGGACGGCCGGGCGCATCTCGTGCATGGCGCGCTCCACGATCCACGGCACTGGCCCTACCTGTTCGAGGGGGCGGACGCGGCCCCGCACTTCCCGCGCCAGACGCTGCCGCTCTGCTTCGTCGGGCACACGCACGTGCCGATCGTCCTGGCGCAGTTCGGGAGGAACATCCTCGAGTCGGACCTGAAGCCGTTCCGGCTCGAAGGCGCGGAGGGCGCGAAGGTTGTCGTGAACGCGGGGTCGGTCGGCCAGCCGCGCGACGGCAGCCCGAAGGCGTGCTATCTGCTCTACGACCCGGAGGAGGGTCTGGTCGTTCCGCGCCGCGTCGAATACGACGCGACGCCGACCGCCTCGAAGATCCTCTCGGCGGGGCTTCCGAAGCAGCTCGCGATGCGGCTCTTCCTCGGGCGCTAGCGCGCGCCTCGCGCGCTCGCTACCCGAAGAGCGCGTCGCGCACGAAGGCGTCGAGCTGTCCGGTGGCGTCCAGCAGGTCGAGGCCCATGAAGCGGTCGCGCATGTAGATCGTGCGGCGGGCGTCGGAGAGCGTCGCCTCGCGCGTGGAGCCGATCTCCTCCGGCTCCGCCGGCGCGCCGACGACGCGGAGGCGGCGCTCCACCTCGGCCGCGGGCAGCAGCTGGGCGGCGAGGCGCTCGCGGATCCGCGGCCAGCGCGCCTTGAGCCCTTCGAGCCGCGCGCGCAGCGTCTCGCGGTCGACGAACTTCGCGCGCACGGACTTGACGCCGAGGTCGGCGAACTTCGTCCCCGCGAAGACCTGCGCGCCGATCCGCTCCTGCTCCTCGAGCGGCTTCCACCGGGCGAGGCAGGCGTCGACGTCGAGCGCCCCGTAGTCGAAGGCGAGGATGCGCTCGTAGACGCGGCACATGAAGTGCGTGAAGACGCCGACCTGGATGCCGTGCGGGACGATCTCCCCGCGGTAGGTGTGGTCGCGCATCTCCAGGAGATGGCTGAACATGTGCTCGGCGCCGGAGGCCGGGCGCGAGCTCTGCATGTCCTGCATGGCGAACCCGCCGAGCATCAGCCCCTCGACGAGCCGCCCGAGCGCGCCGCCCTCCATCGCGGCGACGCCCTCGGGGTCGCCGACGGCGTCCGGCAGCCCGCCCTGGACGGTCTCCCAGCCCTCGGCGTGCCACCCGGCCGCACCGAGCTCCGCGGCGAGGATCCAGTCGGCGCCGGCGGGCACCTTCGCGAGCAGGTCGGCGAAGCCGCTCGCCGTCATCGGCGGCGGCGCGGTGCGCAGGACGCCGAGGTCGGCGAGCACGACGCGCGGGGCCGGGCAGGAATAGGTGATCTTGGCGCCCTCGGGGCTGCGCAGCGCCGCGCCGAAGCTCGAATAGCCGTCGACGCTCGCGGCGGTGGCGACGGTGAGGTAGGGCACGCCGAGTTCGCCGGAGGCGCGCTTCGTCAGATCGTTCACGACGCCGCTTCCGACGGAGACGGGGACCGGCGCGCCGGCGGCCGCGATCGCGTCGCGAACCTCGGCCGCGTAGCGGTAGTCGGCGTGGAAGGTCGCGCCGCCCGGCTCGAGGACGTGCTCGGCGACGTCGACGCCCGCTTCGCGCAGGAGCGCGCCGACACGCTCGCCGGCCGCGGCGCGCGTGCGCGGATCGCATACGACCATCGCCCGTGCCGCGCCCGGGAACCATTCCCGGAACAGGGCGGCGACCTGCGGGAGGACGTCCTCTCCGATGACGCAGGCCTTGGTGTCCGTTGCGCGCTTGAGCGCGCGTTCGATTCGTTTGTTTTCCATGGGCTAGTCCACGACCGGCGCGCGCGGGGTGCGCGGGGCGACGGCCGTCTCGGGGGTTCGATCGGCGAGCGGAAGGTATTTCTGCGGCGGCAGGATGCACTTGAAGGCCGGGCGCACGATGCGCGAGTGGCCGCCGAGCTCCTCGAGCCGGTGCGCGCACCAGCCGGGGACGCGCCCCACCGCGAAGAGCGGCGTGAAGAGGTCCGTCGGGATGCCGAGCATCTTGTAGACGAGCCCCGACCACAGGTCGACGTTGGCCGGGAGCGGGTAGGCCGTCCCGCGGCGCTCCTGCAGGAGCTTGCCGCCGATGCGCGCGACCTTCTGGTAGAGCTCGAACTCGGGCCGGAAGGAGACGTGCTCGGCGACGAGCTGCGAGGCCTTCTCGCGCAGGATCTCGGCGCGCGGGTCGGAGATCTTGTAGACGGCGTGGCCGAGGCCGTAGATGAGGCCGCGGCGGTCGTAGGCCTTCTTGTCGAGGATCTTCGTGAGGTAGCGCTCGACCTCGGCGTCGCTGTCCCAGTCGCGCACGTGCGTCTTCACCGCGTCCATCATCTTGCGCACCTCGAGGTTCGCGCCGCCGTGGCGGGGTCCCTTGAGCGAGAGGCACGCCGCGGCGATCGCCGAGTAGGTGTCGGTGTAGGTGGAGGAGACGGTGTGCGTCGTGAAGGTGGAGTTGTTGCCGCCGCCGTGGTCGGCGTGCAGCACGAGGCACAGGTCCAGCAGCTCCGCCTCGAGCCGGGTGTAGCGGCTGTGCGGGCGCAGGAGGCACAGGATGTGCTCGGCGGTGGAGAGGCCGGGCTCGGGGATGCGCATGTGCAGGCTCTTGCGCAGGTAGTAGTGCGCCTTGGCCTGGTAGCCGTAGACCGCGTAGGTCGGGAAGCGCGCGATGAGGCCGATCGACTGGCGCAGCACGTTCGGGATGTCGGTGCCGTCCGGGTCGCGGTCGAACGCGTAGGAGGCCAGCACGCAGCGCGCGAGCTTGTTCATCACGTCGGGCGACGGCATGCCGAGGATGGCGTCCTCCTTGAACCCGTTGGGGAGCGGGCGCTGCGAGTCGAGCGCGGCGGAGAACTCCGCGAGCTCGTCCTTCGTGGGGAGGTGGCCCATGAGGAGCAGGAAGCAGACCTCCTCGAAGCCGAAGCGGCCCTCCGACTGGAAGCCGCGGACGATGTCGCGGATCTCGATGCCGCGGTAGAGCAGGCGCCCGGCGACCGGGACGATCTCCTGCTCGAGCACGGAGTAGCCGACGACGGACGCGACCGTGGTGAGGCCGACGAGGACGCCGGAGCCGTCCGCGTTGCGGAGGCCGCGCTTGACGTTGTAGATGCGGTAGAACTCCGGGTCGATGCGGGAGGCCTCGGAGGCCATCCCGGCGTAGCGCGCGACGAGGTCGGGGTCGAGCGGGGCGACGCCGGGCGAGACGGGGTCGGGGACGACGGGGGCGGCGGGGTGCGTTTTCATGCGGGTTCCTCCCGTGGGCTAGCCGCGGATGACGGCGAGGATCTCGTCGCGCTTCGCGGCCATTTCCTCCGCGGTCTTCGCTTCGAGGTTGAGGCGGATGAGCGGCTCGGTGTTCGAGCAGCGGACGTTGAACCACCACGTGTCGAACTCGACGGAGAGGCCGTCGAGCTCGAACGCGCGGCCCTTCGCGCCGTAGCGCTCCCTGAGCGTGGCGAGGACGCGCTCCGCGTCCGCCTTGCTCGCGAGCTTGGTGTTGATCTCGCCCGAGGCGAAGTAGCGGCGGATCGGGGCGATGAGCTCCGAGAGCGGTTTGCCCGCGCGCGAGACGATGTTCGCGACGCAGATCGTGGCGAGCGAGGAGCTCTCCGCGGTGGAGTTCGCCTTGAAGTAGTAGTGGCCCGAGAGCTCGCCGGCGAAGACGGCGTCCGCCTCGCGCATCTGCTGCTTGATGAACGCGTGGCCGACGCGGCTCATCATGGGCCGGCCGCCGTGCGCCTCGATCGTCTCCTTGACGGCCCACGAGCTGCGCAGGTCGTAGAAGATCGCGGCGCCCGGATTCTGGCGGAGCATGTCCTCGGCGACGAGCGCCGTGATCATGTCCATCGGAATGATGTCGCCCTTCTCGTCGACGAACCCCGCGCGGTCGGCGTCGCCGTCGAACGCCACGCCGAAGTCGTAGCCGCCCTTGCGGACCTCGGCCTGCAGGTCGGCGAGCGTTTCGGTCTTGAGCGGGTTGGCCTCGTGGTTCGGGAAGTCGCCGTCCGGCTCGCCGTAGAGCGACGTGAACGAGATCGGCGTGCCCTCGAAGGCCTTCGCCTCCCAGGTGCCCATGCCGTTGGCGAAGTCGCAGGCGATGCGAACGGGCTTGGCCAGCTGCGCGAACGAGCGGACGAAGGCGGCGTAGTCCGCGCCGACGTCGGCCTTCGAGACCGCGCCGGGCTTCGCCGCGGCGGGGGCGAAGGACTTCTCCGCGACGATGCGCTCGATGTCCGCGATGCCGGTCGCGCCGGAGATCGGGACGGCGCTGGCGCGGCAGAGCTTGAGGCCGTTGTACTGCTTCGGGTTGTGCGAGGCGGTGATCATCACGCTCGCGTCGCAGCCGAGCTTGGCGTTGGCGTAGTAGGAGATTGGGGTGGAGCAGAGGCCGAGGTCGACCACGTCCGCGCCGAGCTCCGTCGCGCCGGCGGCGAACGCGTCGAAGAGGGAGCCGGACGAGACGCGGCAGTCGCGCCCGACCGCGATCTTCCTGCAGCCGAGGAACGTGACGAACGCGCGGGCGATGTCGCGGACGATGCCCTCGGTGATCTCGGTGCCGTAGACGCCGCGGATGTCGTAAGCCTTGAAGATGCCGGCCATGGTGGTGTTCTCCTGTGTTTCGTTCCGGAAAAGGCGGCGGATTCTAGCCGAACCCCCGCGCGCGGGCAAGCGGAAAACGCGGGCGAACGGGCGAACGCAAGGGGCGGCGCCTACGCCAGTGCCACCTCGACGCGGAGCGTGGCGCCGGGGCGGAGGGGCAGGGGAGCGGCCGGGTCGTGCGGGGCGCCGTCCACGAGGACGGACGCAACGCGGTTGCACGCCTTGCCGGGCTCGTGGCGGAAGGAGATGTCGTAGGTCGTTCCGAGGAAGCGCTTCACGATGCCGCACTCGGGCCACTGCGCCGGAAGGCACGGCTCGAGGTGCAGGCCGTCGGGCGCGGGCTTGAGGCCGAAGATGAAGTTCACGAGCGACTTCAGCAGCCACTGGGCGCTCGCCGTGCGCCAGCTCTGGCCCGGAGTGCCGTAGCGGTAGCCCGTCTGCGGCCCGAAGATCGAGTTCGAGATCATGTAGGGCTCGGACGGGCGCGAGGTGCCGTCGTCGCGCACCGGGAGCATCTGCTGGAGCGTCTCGTAGAGCTTGTCGTTGCGCTTCAGGACCGCCTCCGCGGCGAGCTTCCACGCGAGCGTGTGCAGGTAGATGCCACCGTTCTCGTGGATGCCCGGCGCCTTGGTGCCGATGTAGCCGATCGTGTTGTCGATGCGGGAGTAGCCCGGCGCCATGACGAGCGTCCCCATCGGGTCGTACAGGTCCACGTCGATCGCGTGCAGGACCTTGGGCAGGCGCTCGGGCGTGACGACGCCGGAGAGGATGCTCCAGAGCTGCTGGATGAGGAAGACGCGGCCCTCCTCGTTCTCGTCGGAGCCGAGCTTGGTGCCGTCGTCCTTGTAGGCGCAGAGGTAGTGGCCGCCGTCCCACGCGGCGGCGTTGATGATGTCGGCCATCTCGCGGCCGCGCTCTCGCGCGAGCGCGGCGTCGTCCGCGCGGCCGGTCGCCTCGGCGAGGCGGCCGAAGAGGCGGTTCGCGTAGCACCAGGCCATCGAGAGCCAGACGCTGGCGCCGCGGCCCTGGAGGCCGACGGTGTCCATGCAGTCGTTCCAGTCGCCGCCCCAGATGCGGATGAGGCCGTGGAGGCCGCGGAAGTTCCAGAGGAAGTCCATCGCACGGCGGCAGTGCTCGTAAACGGACGCCTTGGTGCCGTCGTTGAACGGCACCTCCTCGTCGAGGAAGCCGGACTCGAGGCCCAGCTCCATCGCGATGGAGTGCGCGGCCATCGGGATGCCGACGCAGCAGTCGGCGAAGTTCTTGTCGTTGATCGAACCGCCGAGCACGTTGCGCGGCGCGTAGCCGCTCGAATACTGGTAGGCGAGCATGCGCTTCAGGTCGCGCGCGGCGAGCTCGGGGTTGAACGCGGCGAGGCAGTCGCAGTCGCTCACGACGTCGCGGTAGCCGAGGCTGCGGACGCGAGCCCAGCGCGCGCCGAGGACGCAGGCGCGCTCGAGCCAGACGTTGGCGAGGAAGTCGAGGTCGGGGTTCGGCGTGCGGAGGCGCACGCCGCCCAGGTCGGCGTCGGCGCGCGCGGCGGCCGCGCCGGGCTCCACGGCGAGCATCGCCGCGGCGCGCGCGGGGGCCTCGGCGCGGTCCTGCACGAACGAGACGGCGTAGCGGAACGAGGCGCGCGCGCCGGGGGCGAGGTCGGCGTCGTTCTGCAGGACGAGGCAGATCTTCTCGCCGCAGCAGTCCGAATTCCGGCAGCGGCCGTCCTCCTGGAGCGCCTCGGGCTCGGCGAAGTTGCCGTAGACGCCGATGAAGGCGTTCTTGCGCG
>Ga0310695_10000965_pt1 | contig 70485 bp, 59 predicted proteins | sample RumenRJG_04DNA_FD_203882 | JGI IMG/M metagenome (GOLD analysis project Ga0310695, IMG submission 203882) | Bovine rumen microbial communities from Lethbridge, Alberta, Canada - RJG_04 (v2) (version 2) | ecosystem: Host-associated > Mammals > Digestive system > Stomach > Rumen | place: Canada... | reverse complement strand
CCAAGGTCCGGGAAATCATCGCTCAGGTGGGCGCCACCTCCATCAAGGACATGGGCAAGGTGATGGGCGCTGCAAACAAGGCCCTTGCCGGGCAGTCGGATGGCCGGACCATCTCAACGGCCGTCAAGGAGTTGCTGTCGTAGGGGAGTAGCCCGGTCGGGGCATTTTCTTATCTTCGATATTCAGAAGGAGAAGATCCGAGGTATCGCTGGACGTAGCGGCTGAAGTAGGCCGGTGAAGAGAAGTTGAACAGCTCGGAAATGTCCACAAAACTGAGACTGCGATGTTCTTGCGGTATTCACCACGCTCCAGCATCCCAATGAACCGGCTCATTGTGAGGGCCGATTGGCTCTGGATTTCTTCTCCGGCCCCGTTGATGCGGGCATGGAAATCAAAGAAGTCCAGAATGAGGGTTTGTACCGTGCTGAGCATTAGGTCGTCCAGGAAATGATGCCAGACCATAAGACGGCGGCGGCCCACCTCCTGAAAGTCCCTCAGGCAGCGCTCAAACTCCTCTGTCCGTAGTTTCAGGCCCATCCCGGTTGACGAATTTGACCGCATTGCCCGGCCGTTGATCATGTAGCAAAAATGTGTGAATTTGTCTGTTAGAAAAATCGGGATTGTACGTTTTCTGCACTCCCGATAATTCTTCCGGAAAAATTGATAACACGTCGTTCGGAAAATCTTCCGACCTTTGCATCGGTTAATTGATTACGACTATGGCAAAGACACTGATCGCATTCTATTCCCGCAGGGGACAAAACTATGTGGACGGCAGCATCCGTAACCTGTCCAAAGGCAATAATGAGGTTATTGTAGAGAAGATTAAGGCGCTCCTCCCGGAGGCCGATATCTTCCGGTTGGAGACCGTCAAGGAATATGCCGTCGACTATTATGAATGCACCCAGGAGGCCAAAGAAGAACTGAACGCCAAGGCGCGCCCTGCGCTGAAGGCCGATATCGACATCTCCAAGTATGACACCATTTATCTGGGCTGGCCCTGCTGGTGGGGCACTTACCCCATGTGCGTTGCCACCTTCCTGGAGGCCCACGACTGGACGGGAAAGACTGTGATTCCGTTCACCACACACGAGGGGAGCGGCTTTGGCAGCGGCCTTCGTGACCTCAAGGCAGCAATCCCTTCTGCAACGGTAAAGAAGGGCCTCTCCATCCAGGGCTCAAAGGTCAAAACCGCCGGAAAGCAGATTGAAGAATTTGTAAAAGGACAGAAATAACATGAAATACACTACCCTCGGAAAAACCGGGATTGAGGTATCCCGCATCTGTGTAGGCTGTATGTCTTACGGAAAAGCCTCGGAAGACTTCCATCAGTGGACACTGGGCCCTGAAGATACGCAGGCTATGGTGAAGCACGCCATCGACCTGGGTGTCAATTTCTTCGACACCGCCAACATCTATTCCTTCGGCACCAGCGAAGAGTATCTGGGCCGGGCGCTGAGGAACATCGGCGTGCCTCGCGATAAAGTAGTACTCGCCTCCAAGGTGTTCTTCAATGAGGGACAGCTTTCCCGGAAAGCAATCCTCCGCGAGATTGACGGAACACTCAGTCGCCTGGGTACAGATTATCTGGACCTGTATCAGATTCACCGCTTTGACTACGGTACGCCCATCGAGGAGACCATGGAGGCGCTGGATTCGCTGGTGAAGGCGGGGAAGGTGCGTGCCATCGGGGCATCGGCCATGTACGGCTATCAGTTCCATAACATGCAGATCTGCGCCGAGCGAAACGGCTGGACCCTTTTCTCCACCATGCAGAACCACTACAACCTGATGTACCGGGAGGATGAGCGGGAACTGATTCCCGTCTGTGAGCAGTACGGCGTTTCCCGCATTCCATATTCTCCGCTGGCGGGCGGTCACCTGACGCACCGCGGTTGGGAGAGCGGAACGGCCCGTTCCAACACCGACAAGACCATCCGCAAGAAGTACGACGCCTCCAAGGAGAATGACCTGGAAATCATCGAGCGGGTGGCGGTTTTGGCAGATCGGCTTGGGGTGACCATGACGGAGGTAGCCCTTGCCTGGACGCTGGCCAAGGGTGTTGCCGCGCCGATTGTTGGTGCCACCAAGGTTCCGCACTTCGATGCCGCCGTTCGTGCTGTAGACCTGGCGCTCACCAAGGAAGACATCGCCTTCCTGGAGGAGCCTTATAAGGCACACGAGATTGTGGGAGCATTAGCACGAACGGACTCCAACGGAATCTAAGGAAAATTGATAATTCAAGGAATCTTCCGTAACTTCGCGGTTATGGAAGATTTTTTGATATACAATACTTTGGAAGACGAGAAGTATCCGGATTCCTACAAGGAATACTATCACTGCCATATACTTTGCAGGAGCGGTGAGATGCAGTTTGATGCAGTGGGAAAGACCTTTGCTGCCGGTCCCGGAGACCTTGTAATCTGGCAAATGACGACGGCCGTCTCAAACGTAAAGTATTCGGCCGGTTTTGATGCCGACTTTGTGCTCATTTCCAATCCTTTCCTGAACCTCTACAATCCGGAGCAGGTATGGGCCACCAGGGGCTACGTGTACATCAAAAACAACCCGGTCTTCCATCTGGAAAGCGACGAATGGGACGTGATAGAGGCCGATTTCAACCAGTTCCGCCGCCGCATTCATTCTCGCTTTGAGCTCTTCCACGACGATAAGGTGGGGCGCGTCTTCCAACTCCTTCTGATGGATATGTGGAGCATCTACTCCCGCGAGATGGAAAAGGCCGATACCGATGAGACATCGGCCAGCCTGTTTATGCGTTTCCTGACGATGCTTAGGCAGAACTGCCGGGAGCAGCGGGAGGTGGCATGGTATGCCGGAGAGCTCTGTGTTACTCCTAAATACCTGTCCGCGGTTTGCCAGAAGATGACCGGGAAGGGTGCTGCCTACTGGATTGAGTACTACACCCTTCACGAGATCCTTCTGCTATTGAATAATCCGGCCCTGACCCTTACGGAGGTCACGGACCGGATGCATTTCCCGGCGCCGCCGATGCTTACGCGCTACCTCAAGCGCACCATCGGCCTTACGCCTTCGGAGTATCGTTCCGGGAAGGCTTAGTCCCACAGTTCGTAGTTTTCCATCCCGGCCTTAATCTGCTGATAATTCATGGTGAAGTAGCGCTTCTCCTGATTCAGGGAAGCCATCTTTGCCATTTCCTGCCAATGTTCGCGCTGGGTATAAGGGTGGCACTCGATCTGGAACATCTGGGGCTTGATGCGGGCTGGCTCCACGATGGAGTTGAAGAGGTCGTCGTCAAAGTCCAATTAGTATGTCATTCTTGTTTCTCGGTGAGACTCAAGCCGTCCAGCCGGATGGAAGGAAGTCCCTTTGCTTTCGGAAAAAAATGCATATCTTTGTATGCAATGAACCACAAAACTTCCATCATAAACGGCCGTGAGTGCTTTCTGTCAGACGCTATTAACCCAAAATATATTCTGATTCAGACGCTTGGGAATCATGAGCGCGGCATCTTCGACCGTACGACGGAGTTGATTGCCGAGAGCGGCGGGGGGCCTTTCGTTCTGGCGGCATTCCAGGTTTTCGACTGGAATCTGGACCTTATGCCTTGGCACGATGATGCCATCAGCCGGAAACCGGAAGTGGGAACCAAGACAAGAGAAACGCTTGGTTATGTGACGGAGTCGCTTCTGCCCGCGCTGGAGGCCGATTATGGCAAGCTCCCCGTCATCCTTGGCGGTTACTCCCTGGGCGGACTCTTTGCCCTCTGGTCATCCATGCAGACCGAGCGTTTTGCCGCCATTGCTGCAGCATCGCCATCTCTTTGGATCAAGGACTGGCTGGATTATGCATATGTGCACCCGGTGAAGGCCGGGAAGGTCTATCTGAGCCTTGGAGACCAGGAAGAGCACGTGAAGAACCGCGCCATCGCCCGTGTTGGAGACTGCGTTCGAGGCGAATATGAACTGCTCAAGGCTCAGCTCGGAAGAGAAAACTGCACGTTGGTCTGGAATCCAGGGAACCATTTCCAGGACGGAGACAAAAGGCTTGCGGCCGCTTTCTCCTGGTGCATCAAAGAATTGGAGGTCAAGTGAAAGATATCTATACATTCAAGTTCTGGAAGCACAAGTACGGGCCGATGCCAAACGCCTGGTGCCTGATGCCAAATGGATAGGCGAAGCGCTCTGGATCAACAATTCCAACCGCAGCAAAAGCGATGAACTTGTAAAAGAGTGGTGGAAGCAATAAAGTCATTATAAATTATAATATGAATCTTATCATTATGGCAATCATGGCCGTATCTCTTACACCCAAACAACAGGCCCTTTCGGCCATAGCAGCATGCGAGGCAAAGGGCGACCAAGTGGCACTTTCTGCGTGCCTGAATGAAGGTTTTGATAACGGTCTCACTGTCAGTGAGGCCAAGGAAGCCCTGTCGCAACTCTATGCCTATACGGGCTTTCCGCGTTCGCTTAACGCCCTGGGAACCCTCCAGACCGTCCTGAAGGACCGCGAAGCCAAGGGGCTTCGGACGGAACCCGGAAAGGAGGCAGATCCGCTTCCGGCCGATTATGACGCGCTCCGTCAGGGTACCGAGGTCCAGACCGCCCTTTCCGGGCAAGCTTTCCATTATACCTTTGCGCCGCAGACGGACTATTATCTGAAAGCGCATTTGTTCGGCGATATCTTCGCCCGCAACAACCTCAGCCATGCCGACAGGGAGATTGTGACGGTGAGCGCCATCGCCTGCCTGCCCGGCTGCGAACCCCAGCTCAGGGCCCATGTGGCCGGAGCCCTCAATCTGGGGGTGAAGGAAGCTGAGCTCAGGGATATCCCCGCCGTACTGGAGGCGGCAGCGGGCATGGAAGCGGCGGAGCGGCTTAAGTGTGCAATGGCTTCCGTGTTCGGAGAAAAGCATGAGCCGGTTCAGACGGTGGATTTCAGCGTCTGGCCCAAAGGCGAACCCAATACCGCCTATGCGCAGTACTTTGTGGGTAACAGCTATCTTGCCCCGCTTCCCGGCGGAATAGCCAACGTAACCTTCGAGCCCGGATGCCGCAATAACTGGCACATCCATCACAAGCAGGTTCAGGTGCTCATCTGCGTAGCCGGACGAGGCTGGTATCAGGAATGGGGGAGACCCGCCGTCGAACTCCGCCCGGGCGTCATCATCGAGATTCCCGAGGGAGTGAAACATTGGCACGGTGCGGCCAAGGACTCCTGGTTCCAGCACCTGACCTATCACAAAGACGTGCAGGAAGGTGCTTCCAACGAATGGCTGGAACCGGTTTCAGACGGGCACTATAGCAAACTCTAGCTTGAATGAAAAAGTATCTCATCACATTATTGGCTATGTCGATGACAGCAAGCGGGCTGTGGGCGCAGATCGATGTCCACAGCCGCGCCGGCGCTGGTATCGGCCAAAGAATCCCTTCAGCAACGCCTTCCAGCCCTGGGTCTGACCCCGCAGGCCATCCTCTCCGACAATGCCCGGCGGCTCTTTGGTGACGACATCCCAGTGCGGGAGTATGGAGAGCGGATTGTCCGCCTCGCAGAAATTGAAGTATTCCAGGAAAAACTTGAAGATTATATGGGCTTTGCCTCGGAGGTTGGCCTCGTTTCTATGGCCAGTGAGCCGGGAGTTATAGCCCTTTTCTCCATGCAGGACAAGGCCGATCCCTGCAAGATTTACATCCTTGAGGTCTATGCCGACAGGGAGGCTTACCAGGCTCATCTCCAAACCGCACACTTCCGCAAATACAAGGAAGGCACGGCCGATATGGTCAAATCCCTGAAACTCATTGACACCAATCCGCTTGTTACTGCGGAATTCCTCAAAAAGGCGCAGTAATGGTGAAATATCGGACGGTTTTTGTCCTGAGTTATTTTCCGATGCAGAAGATAGACATTATTTAAGGTCAATCAGTTACGGGATTCGTGGTACATATGCGGTACAGAATCCAACGAAACAAGGATTAACAAGCATTACTGCAAAATCTCCCTGGCCAGAGCGTTGACGGCATCCACGTCGATGGGTTCGAGGACGATTTCTTCCGGCTCCAGATCCAGGAGGAACTGCATGTAGTTGGGGAGTGTGAGCAGCTGGCCTTCCCGGCCGACATTGTAGTCGCCGAATTTGATGGCGTGAAATATGTGGTAATTATCCGGATGCTTCAGGGCTGTAGAGAGGCTTTTAGCCTTTGCTGTTTTAGCTTTAACTTCCACAGGAACACATTCACCTTTGTAGCTAATAAGGAAATCCAGCTCCATCCCCGATTCTTTACGATAGTAATAAAGACTATGTCCCTTTTTGTGCAGTGTGTCTGCCATCAAATTCTCATATATAGCCCCTTTGAAACCGCCTAGATTTCCTTGTAGTATATCGCTTCTTGTGGATCCTCCAAGCATAGTGACAAGAAGGCCGATATCCGTCATATAAACCTTAAATACAGACTCAATGGCATTTCCTTCAATCGGTAAACCTGTTGCCGCTGTATTATAGCACCGTCGTATCATCCCTGCATCTTCAAGCCATTGCAGGGAACCGACATACTCTTCGGAGCGGCCGTCCCTTTTAATTAGGTTATACTGGAATTTTTTGTAGTCCTTGGCAAGTTGTTTCGTAATAGAATCAAAACAACCACGAATATATAGCTTATCATCATCTCTGGCATACTTCACCATATCATCCTTATACTCCTTAAGAATCTTGCGCAAGACCGCGTTAACTTTGCTCAGGTTTTTTGTCTCAAGCAATTTGTTAACGGCAGCTGGGAGTCCACCGACTGCAACATATCTGTTCAGAAGATCTTTCAGTGCCACATGGATTCCAAGTGAAACAGGAGATTCTTTCTTCAAGCAATCTTTCAAGTAATCGATAACTTGTTCCGACAGTCCATTGGCCCAAAGGAACTCTTCGAAATCCAGTGGATACATCTCCACAATATCCTCATATCCTACTGGGACCGAATTCTTTCCGAGCTTCAAGCCGTCCTGCTGAATGTGCTTTTCTTTCTTCTTTTCTTCACCGTACCCGAGAACACCAAGGAGAGATCCGGTAGAGATTACGTCAAAGCGACCATCTTCCTTGAAAAACTTCAAGGAAGTTCGCGCATCCGGACAATCCTGGATCTCATCAAAGATAAAGCATGTCTCTCCCGGAACGAAATTCGCGCCATGGATTTGAGTTGAGAGTTCCATCAAAATTTTGTCAACTTCCTTAGAGCCTAGAAACGCCGCTATGCGCTTTGGCTGCTTAATGAAGTTAAGATAATAAACGTATTTGTAGTTCTCCTCAGCAAACTTGCGTGCGATGAAAGTTTTCCCACATTGACGGAGTCCAATAATTACGAGAGGATTATGGTTTGGAGTGTCCTTCCACTTTATAAGATAGTCTTCTATTTTTCGCCTTAACATATAAACATATCGTTTTGATGCAAAAATACGTTTTTCTGGGCGAAAAATCAAGGGTTTTCACGTTTTTCCGAACGAAAATTATGCGAATCAACCCGTTATTCCGAACGAATAATTTACTTTAATTATCTTATTATCAGATTGTTACGCAAAATTGAGCAAATCATTTCCCGATGCAATGGTTCTTGAAGATGGAATGGAGGATGACTTCGGGGTCCAGGAGGTCGGTGCCCAGGATGGCGTTGATGGCGGAGAGGGCGCGGCGGAGGTCCTCCGCTACCAGATCCGAGGGGATGCCGCGGGAGAGGGAAGTGCGGCAATCCAGCAAGGCGGAAGAGGCCTGGCGAAGGGCGTCATAGTGCCGGACATTGGTCACGAAAGTGGAATCCTGATTGGGAATGAGGTCTTTTTCCAGTGCTAAAAGCCGCTGCTTCAGCGCATCCAGACCTTGACCTTTTTTTGCGGAAATATTCAGTATATCAACCTTATAATCAAATAAAGAAACAAACTTGTTAATTACTGAAACATTTTTGTTATATGTAGGATCTTCCATCAAATCGGACTTATTGAGGAGCAAAATTAGTTTCTGGGAACGGCCGTTCCAATGCTGCCCCAAAAGTGCCAGTTGCACTGCCAAATCCTCGCTGTCCGATGTAACGTCCAGCATGCCCAGAACAATCTCCGCCTCCGAGAGTTTTCGGAAGGAACGCTCGATTCCCAGATTCTCCACCGCGTCCTGCGACTCGCGGATACCGGCGGTGTCGATGAAGCGGAACAGTATTCCGTCCAGGTTGATGACTTCTTCTATGGTATCGCGCGTAGTACCGGGAATGTCCGTGACGATGGCCCGTTCTTCACCCACCAGTGCATTGAGCAGGGTGCTTTTGCCGGCGTTGGCAGCACCAACAATGGCAACGGGCACGCCGTTTTTAATCATATTGCCCTGATGGAACGATGCCGCCAGCCGGTCCACATGCGCCCGCGTGGTATCCAGCAGCCCAAGCAGCTTTTCCCGGTCCGCAAACTCCACGTCTTCCTCGGAGAAATCCAGTTCCAGCTCCAGCAGGGAGGCCATTTCCAGCAGCTCGCTGCGCAGGCGTGCCAGTTCCTTTGAAAAGCCACCCTTGAGCTGATTCATGGCTACGCGGTGCGACGCCGCCGTAGAGGACGATATCACGTCGGCCACGGCCTCTGCCTGTGCCAGGTCCATTTTCCCGTTCAGGAAGGCCCTGCGGGTGAATTCGCCGGGCTCCGCAAAACGCGCTCCTGCCTTCAGGAGCAGGCCGATTAGTTCCTGCACAATGTACGAAGAGGCATGCGTGGAGATTTCCACGGCGTCCTCTCCCGTATAACTGTGCGGTGTACGGAACACCGACACCAGGACCTCGTCCAGCAGCGTTGCATCAAGAAAAACTTTTCCGAAGTGAATAGTGTAAGCACCTGCATCAGAAACGGTTCCGCGCGTCAATTGAACAACAGTATCAACTATTCGGAAGCAGTCCGGTCCGCTGAGGCGTACAATGGAAATTGCTCCGGTCCCAGGGGTGGTGGCCGGAGCAACGATGGTGTCCAGATAGAGATTAGTCATAGCGTCCAAACTTGGACATGTTGTCTATCAGGTCCTTGTTGGTCTTGAACTCGTCCATGTGCTGCTGCATCCAGGTCATGGCCTCTACAGGGTTCATGTCCGACAGGAGCTTGCGCAGAATCCAGATACGGTTGTTGGTGTAAGGGTCGTACAGGAGGTCATCCCTACGGGTAGAGGAGAGCACCAGGTTCACAGCAGGGAAGATGCGCTTGTTGGCCAGGTTGCGGTCCAGCTGGAGTTCCATGTTGCCGGTACCCTTGAATTCCTCGAAGATAACGTCGTCCATCTTGGAACCGGTTTCCGTAAGGGCCGTGGCCAGGATGGTGAGCGAACCGCCGTTCTCGATGTTACGGGCAGCGCCGAAGAAGCGCTTGGGCTTTTGCAGGGCATTGGCGTCTACACCGCCGGTGAGCACCTTGCCGGAAGCCGGCTGAACGGTATTGTAGGCGCGGGCCAGGCGGGTGATGGAGTCCAGCAGGATGACGACGTCGTGGCCGCATTCCACCAGGCGACGGGCCTTGTCCAGAATCATGTTGGCCACTTTGACGTGGCGCTCTGCAGGTTCGTCGAAGGTGGATGCAACCACCTCTGCCTTTACGGAACGCTGCATATCCGTCACTTCTTCCGGACGTTCGTCAATCAGGAGAACAATCTCGTATACCTCCGGATGGTTGTCTGCAATGGCATTGGCGATGGCCTTCAGGAGCATGGTTTTACCCGTTTTAGGTTGCGCCACAATGAGGCCGCGCTGTCCCTTGCCGATGGGTGTGAACATATCCACGATGCGGATGCTCTGGTCTTTCTCGTGCCCGTGGCCCAGCAGGTTGAATTTTTCTGTGGGGAACAGGGGAGTGAGGAAGTCGAACGGGACACGGTCCCGGACAAACTCCGGCGTGCGGCCGTTGATGAATTTGATTTTTACCAGCGGGAAATATTTGTCTCCCTCTCTGGGCGGACGGATTTCACCGGTGACGGTGTCTCCGTTCTTGAGGGCGTTCTGCTTGATTTGCTGCTGGGAAACGTAAATGTCGTCCGGGGAATTGAGGTAATTGTAGTCTGAGCTGCGTAAGAAACCGTACCCGTCCGGCATGATTTCCAGCACGCCGGTGGCCTCTACGGAGCCTTCGAACTCTATACGCTGCGGGCGCTGGTTTTGCTGCTGCTGTTGTTGCGCTTGCGCCTGTGGCTGAGGCTGTGCCTGCGCCTGCTGTTGCTGCTGCCCTTTATTGCGCAGTTTTTTGTCCCTCGGGCGTTTTTCTTCCACTTTGGCGGTTTCTTCGGCCTCTTCTTTCTGGGCGTCGTCTTCCTTAAGGTCATCAAAGAGCGTGTGCATGAACTGCTTGCCATCTACGACGGGCTGCTCTTGTGCCTCTTCCGGCTTTTTCCCCTCTGCAGCGGCTGCTTCCACCTCTACCTTCTCAGCAGCAGGCTTGGCTTTGCGGCCCCGTTTGGAAGCCGGTTTGGCTTCTGCGGGTTTGGCTTCCTCTTTGGCGGCTGCAGCCTTTTTGGCAGGCTTTGTCGCTGCCGGTTGCTCTTCTGCGGGCTTTTCTGCAGCGGGTATTTCTGCAGCGGGTTTATCCGCTTTGCGCGGACGGCCGCGTTTTTTCTGTTTGGGTTCTTCGATGGGATTCTGAGAAGCAAGCGTGGCCTGCGCATCCAAAATGGCAAATCCCAGCGTATGCTGGTCCATTTTCTTGAATCCTTTGATGTTTAGAGATTCACCGAGGGCTCTGAGCTGCTCTTCGCTCATCTCATTGAGCTCTTGCAATTTATAGGGCATAAAAATAAGAATATGTTTTCTGTAAAAGAAGGCAATCCGATTGGTTTGCCGCTACAAAGATAGGCAAATAAATCCAGATTGCAAATAAAAAGAGCACAATTAGCGAAGCAGGTTGTCCATGTAACTGTCGCTCTTCTTGAAGCGTAGTAAATCGGCCAGCGCTGCGGCATTGGCGGCTATACGGAAACTGTACGATTTATACGTTCCCATCGGCACCCAGGAAACGGCGATATTGAAGCAGTGAAGGTCATAGGAGGCGCTGATTTGCGTTGTGGTGAACTTCATGGCCATGATATCAAAGCCCGTGGTGGCCTGGATGCTCAGGCGCGGGGTAAGTTTGACATTACCGCTAAGGTTCAGCGTCTGGGTGAATTTGTTGTTCACTACCAGCTGTTTGGTCGTGCTCTGGTAAGTATAACTCTTGGAATAATTGAACGAGTAGCTCACATTCACCGACCAGGGCGAGTTGGGGTTCATGTAGTACACGTAACCGCCCGGGATGTACTCGCCGGTAATAGGGTGATAATAAATGCGCTGATACGAATTGGCGTCTGTCTCCGCGCCATTGTTCTTGGAGCCGTCGTTGCCGTTGATGGCCCCCTTTCCGTTGAGGGAGAAAGAGGCCGACAGGGAAGCGTTGGTCAGGCGCAGCGGCACGCCGGTTGCCACCACATTGAGTTTGTTGATTTTTTTACCTTTCTCGTCGATGGCATAGGGGTCGAAATTCAGGTTGCCGCTGATATTCACCTTGTTAAAGAGGTTGGTCGATGCCGAAATACCCACGTTCTGCATGCGCAGGGAGTCTGCCAGGAAGTTGTAGCTGGTATTGATGTTGAGCTGATCCAGCAGCTTCACCTTCTTGGACCCCGTACCGGTAGTATCCCTCAAGTCGCGCACCTTGGCTTCCAGGTTATTGCCGAAGCTCAGGGACATGGTGGCGCTTTTCCCGCGTCCGGGCGGGGACACCGAGTTGTGATGTCCGGTGACGCTGTAAATGTTGTACTGGCTTTCTGCGTGGTAGGTGCCCCGCTTGTCATAATAGGCCTCCAGCGTGCGCCAGCCATTGAAGGACGTACCCTTTTCCGGACTGAAACTCAGCGACATGGACGGGGTAATCACATGGCGGATGGCCTGGATTTTCCGGTGCTTGCCAAAATTGAACATGCCATAGATACGGGTACTGGCCGATACGCTCCCGGAATACGTATGCGTGGCACCGAAGCCGTTGAATGCCGTCCCCGGATCCGAAACCATCTTCTGGGCCATCACCTGGTTGCCCTCCTTGTCCGTGACCAGGATAGGATTTCCTTTCTCGTCCAGTTCTGTCTCCAGGTATTGCCGGCCTTTATTGAACATCCAGTTCATACCATAGCTGATGCTGGGCGTAACATTGATGTACTTGAAGAGCGTAAAGTTGGGCAGGCCGATTTGGAAATTGTGCGACATGCCGTTGTTCAGCCTCTGGAGCGCCTTCACGCCCAAAGAATCTCCAAACTCCTTTTCCCGATACTGGACACCGGCCTTGTTGGTCTTGTAGACAAAGTCGCCGTCCACCATCTTATAGTCCTGTAACTCACGCATTTTAAAGCTGATACGGTTTTGCAGGGAGGTGGAATAGCCGAAGGAAATTTTTTCATAAATACGTTCCTTGCCAACACGGTTCTTCCGCTTAAACGGATAGAAACGCGTAACGTTGAACGTAACATTGGGGAGGGTGAACGAATAGCTGGAGTCACGCGAGTTCTGGTTGTGCATGGCGTTTACGCTCAGGCTGAACTTGCCATTCCAGTTATGTGAATAGGAGATGGAGGAACCCACCTGGTTTTGCTGGGCGTCCGTTACCGAACGGGCATTGTAGCGGTTGTTGGAGGGCGATGTAAAGTTCACGGAAGCGCTGAACGTGGAACCCGGATGGGCCTTGGAGTCCTGCGAATGCGACCAGCGGAAACCGAAGTTCTGCGACTGGACGAAGTCCGTGCTGCCCCGCTCGCCGGTTTGGTCGTTGGAGAAGTTGAAGGCCAACGTACCGTTAAACTTGTAGTTCACTTTGTACCTGGAGTTTAACTCCACCGACCAGGAGCCCAGCGTATAGTAGCTGCCCGTGAGGGAAATGTCAAAATAGTCGCCGATGACGAAGTAAATACCCATGTCCCTGGCAAAGAATCCGCGGGCTTGCTCTTCACCAAAGGTGGGCATCAGGAGACCGGTGGCGCGCTGCGGCTTTTTGGGCACAAAACCAAAAGGAAGGCCGATAGGGATGGGGACGCCGGCCACCACCGGCCAGGCCGGACCGAACACCGTCTTCTGCGAAGGCTTGGTAATGACTTTGGCAAGACTGAGTTTCAGGTAATAATGGGGCTCCTCCAGGTCACAAACGGTGTACACGCCGTCGCGCATGTTGATGGACTTGTCCGGTTCCATCTTGATTTTCTTACCCTGCAACAAACCGTCCGCCTCCTTGGTGACCATATTGGTGATACGGGCTTTCTGGGAGTTGAAGTTGTAATACAACTCGTCCATCTTGTAGCTTTGCCCGTTCTCGGTCATTTCCGGAAGGCCTTCCATTTCTCCGGTGGTAAGGTTTTTCCGGCCTCTGGCGTATACCGTATTGGTTTTCATGTTGTATTCCAGGTAATCCGCCGTCAGTTTCATGTTCTGATAAGTGACCGTGGCGCCGCCGTAATAATAGATCATGCGTTTGCCGTCGCTGAAATCCGTGATGATGGAGTCCTTGGCGGTAGAGAAGGCCGGACGCTCCAGCGAACTCTTGCGAAGCAGGTCCACTGAGTCTGCCCGGGCGGCTTTGATGGAATCGGCCCTGTGCAGGGAATCCCGGGAGGCGATAAGACTTGAGTCCAGCACCGCGGCGAAGGAGGAATCGGCCATGGAACGGAGTGAAGAATCGCCCGTGGAACGAAGCGAGGTGTCACGCAGGGGAGTGCGGCCCGCAGCCCGCAAAGCGGTTAAACTGGAATCCGGCAGTTGCCGGAAACGGCGTGCCTGCAAATCCGGCGTACCGACGGTGAAAATAAGCACCGCCAGAACAAGATATTGCAGGAACTTCCTTGTCATTTAACCAATTATTTACTATATTTGTGCAATAAATATAAGGTACAAAAGTACGACTTATTCCACAATTTTCAAAACCCAGATCGCATGATGCCGTTCATACGTCGCTATATAACCGCTTTTTTGGCCGCACTTGTGCTTGCAATCCCCGTGCCTGCCCAAAAGAAAGGAGCCGATATTCGCCTGAAAACCGTTGTGATAGACCCGGGACACGGCGGCAAGGACTCCGGTTGCATAAGCCGGGACGGCAAAACCTACGAGAAAAACATCACGCTGGACATCGGCAAGCGCCTGGCCCAGAAAATTTCGGTCGCCTATCCGGACGTAGAAGTACGCATGACCCGTACGGAAGATGTCTTTGTAGAATTGGAAAACCGGGCGGTATTTGCCAATAAGGCGGACGCCAACCTGTTCATTTCCATCCATGTTAATTCCGTAGAAAAGGGGACCACCGCCAACGGCTATTCCATCCACTGCCTGGGGCAGTCCCAGCGCAAGGGGAATGACCTTTATTCCAAGAACCTGGACCTGGTCAAACGAGAGAATGCCGTTATCATGCTGGAAGACAATTACGAGGCCAAATACCAGGGGTTCGACCCCAACGACCCGCAGTCGTCCATCATCTTCAGCCTCATGCAAAACGCCCACCTGGGTAACAGCCTCATGTTTGCGGAAGACGTTGCCAACGCCATGGGCAGCAAGCCCATCCGCCATAGCCGCGGGGTCTCGCAGGACCCGTTCTGGGTGCTCTGGCGCACCGCCATGCCTTCGGTGCTGGTAGAAGTAGGCTTCATCACCAACCCGGAAGACCTGGCCACCATGCGCAGCCCGGAAGGCCGCGACGCCATTGCCGCCAATCTCCTGAAGGCCTTCAGTGTATTTAAGGTACGGTACGATGGTCCCTCCCAGGAGGACAGCCAGCCCACCTTGATGCCGGCCCCGGCCCAAGCCGAGGAACAAGCAAAGCCAGCAGAACCGGCGCCCGAGGCGGAGCCCGAACAGCCTCAGCAGCCCGCTCCGGAACAAAAAGCGCAGCAGGAGGGGCCTCTGTACGGTGTCCAGGTGCTGGTCACATCCAAAGAGATGGATCCCAAGGATCCGTTCTTCTCGGGATACACGCCCGTCATGGTAAGGGCCGGAAGAATGTACAAGTATATTATAGGTACTTCACATTCGCTCAAAGAAGTGAAAAAGAATTATCCCAAATATCAGCAAAAATTTCCGGATAATTTCATTGTAAGGATAGAGGAAGGAAAGACTACGCCAGTACGCTGAGAATCTGCTGTTTCAAGCTACTTCAGACACTGTTTTTTACAGTCTCTTTATTTATAATTATTCAAAATAAGAACATTTGTTGCCCTTAATTAGAATGGGGGTTGGCTTACATAACGTGCTTAAATTCAGATTATTGATAAAATTTAAATTTTGGTGCCCCTGCAAAAATTTAACGATAAAAAATTTTAAAAGCAAGAGTAAAATTCATTTTTTATCAATTTTTTTTCCTCCATCTTTGCATTAGCATTGACACCAAAACATCGGATTAAGCAAGAACTCCCGGAATGACAGACCAGGAAAGACATATTGCGGTATGGAACAACTGCCTGCAGATTATTGCCAACAACATTGATCCGCAGCAGTACAATACCTGGTTCAAGAGCATCCGCCCGGTTGCCTTGGACGGCATGCGTCTTACGGTGGAGGTTCCCTCGGACTTTTTCCGCGAGTATCTGGAGGAGCGCTACCGGGATTTACTCCGCCTTACCATCCGCCGTGCCATTGGCGCAGACGCCCAGCTTTTCTACCTCGTACGTCCCGTACAGAACAGGGAAGGGATGGTGTTGCCTGCCGGCCAGGGCGCCGCACCCACCAACAATCCGGTGTCCATCTCCACCTACCAGCCGTCGGGCACGCCCAGTCCCTTTGTGTTCCCGGGCACGCAGCGCCTCAGGATTAACCCGCGCCTGAACCCCGTGTACAGCTTTGGCAACCTGGTGGAAGGGGAGTGCAACAAACTGGGCGTAAGCGCCGGAGAAAGCATCTCCATGGCGCCCGGTAAAACCCCGTTCAACCCGCTGTTCCTCTTTGGCGGTCCCGGTCTTGGGAAAACCCATATCGCCCAGGCCATCGGTATTGCCATCAAAGAGCGCTTTCAGGACCTTCAAGTCCTCTATGTGAGCGGCAATGAATTCAAAACGCAGTACATGGATGCTGTCAAAGGCAATCGCATTGTAGATTTCATTGCTTTCTACCAGCGCATAGACGTCCTCATTGTGGACGATATCCAGGACCTGGTGGGCCAGGGTTCCCAGAACACCTTCTTCAACGTGTTCAATCACCTGCACCAGAACGGCAAGCAGCTCATTTTCACCAGTGACCGCGCTCCGGTGGAGCTGCAGAACTTTGAGGAACGCCTCTTGTCCCGCTTCAAGTGGGGCTTGTCGGCAGAACTCACCCGTCCGGACTATAACACCCGCCTGGAAATGTTGCGCTCGCGCGCGCTCCGGGAGGGGGTATCCCTGAGCGAAGACGTCCTCACGTTCCTGGCCTCCCGCATCAAAACCAACTTCCGCGAACTGGAAGGCACCCTCACCTCCCTGGTGGCATATGCCACGCTGGGGCACCGGGAAATCGACGTAGAACTGGCCCAGAGCGTCTGTGGCAACATTATCGGTGAACAAAGCACGGAAGTCACCATTGACACCGTAGTAAAAACCGTGTGCGAGTACTTCAACATCACCCGGGACATGCTGCTTTCCAAAACGCGCAAGCGCCAGATTGTCCAGGCACGGCAAATTGCCATGTACCAGTGCCGTAACCTTATCCAGAACTGCTCGCTCAGTACAATTGGCGCAGAACTGGGCGGCAAGGACCACGCAACGGTGCTTCACGCCTGCAGTACGGTACAGGACCTCATGTCCACGGACAAACTCTTCCGGCAGTGGGTAGAGGACATCGAGAACATGATTGTCGTTCCTGTAGAACAGTAAAAAAAAGTCTGGCTCATCGGCCAGACTTTTCTATTTCAAGTTCAAGGGATTTCGTTTCAAATAAGTGATTACTTGCGCAATCTCTTTGTAAAACGGGGTATCTTCCCGGATTACCGGCTGTATCTTCCGAATTTCATCGTAGGCGCGGCGGGAGGCATCGCACAATTTGTCCTGAATACCCAGACAATCCGTGGCCTGTGCCAGGGCAATATAGTGGATGGCCATCACCTGATAGGCATTTTCCACCACCTGACGGCAGAGGAGGGCGCTATTGGTGCCCATGGACACAATGTCCTGGTTGTCGTTGTTGTTGGGAATGCTGTGCACGTAGTTGGGCATGGCCAGCGTCTGGCACTCCGCCGTAGTGGATGTAGCCGTGAACTGACAAGCCTGCATGCCGTAGTTGAGCCCCAGCGTTCCCAGGTTGAGAAAAGGCGGCAGAATGCCGTTAATCCGGTCATGGAACAGATAGTTTAACTGCCTCTCTGTTAACATGGTAAGGCGCACAAGTGCAATCTTTACTTTATCTTCTTCCAGCGAGATGTAATCCCCATGGAAATTGCCGCCGTGGTACACATATTCAGTATCCGGATCCACAATGGGATTGTCGCAGGCAGCGTTTATCTCGTCCTCCAGCACCCGGCGGGTTTGGGCAAAGGTGTCGTAAATGGGGCCCAGGATTTGCGGCGTGCAGCGCAGGGAATAATAGGCCTGCACTTTTTTCTCAAAGTAGGTCTCCTTGTTCTCGCCGCTAAAGAGTTCAATCTCGCGTTTGGAGAAACACCGGGACGATGCTGAGAGCTCCCGCATGCGGCGGGCAATCTGCTGCTGTCCCTCGTGGCGACGGCAGCCGTTCAGCGGCTCCGCCATAAAATCGTCATAAGAGCCGGCAATCTCGTTCATCCAAACAGCCGCCAGGGTGGCCCAATCCAGCAAACGATCGCTCTGGAACTGGTTCACCAGCGAAATGCCCGTCATCACGGAGGTGCCGTTGGTGGCGGAGAGGCCTTCGCGAATGTGGATTTCCATGGGCTTGAGGCCGCATTCCCGGAGCACGTCGCCAGCCGGGCGCCATTCACCCTTATAATGCACCTCGCCTTCGCCAATCAGGGCCAGGGCCATATGCGCCAGCTGCACCAGGTCTCCGCTGGCACCCACGCTGCCATGGCGGGGGATAAAAGGATAAATGCCCCGGTTCACAAATTCGGTGAGCAGCCGCACCACATCCGGATGAATGCCGGATTTTCCCTGCAGGAACGTGCCGATACGCGCCACCATGGCCGCCTTCACGGAAGCATCGCCAAGGGGTTTGCCGGCACCGGTGGAATGACTGCGGATGATATTGTACTGCAGGTCTTTCAAATAGCGGTCGTCCACGCGCCACTGCGCCATGGGACCGAATCCGGTATTGATGCCGTAGATGACCTTATCCTTATGAAATTGCTCCAGGAAACGATAGCAACGCTCCACCTGGGCCAGCGCTTTTTCGTCGATTTCGAGCTTTTCGCCAAAGAAGACCACCTTCTCGGCCTGCTCCAAGCTTAGATAATCCATGTAAAATTGTAAAAAATGCACGCAAATTTACGCAGAATCTTCCATATCCCCTAATTTTTCATTATATTTACAAAGTGAAAAAAGCTTATCGATATGAACGCAACAACCGTACTGGAATACTTTAAGGAAATTACCCGCATCCCGCGTGAGTCCGGGCACGAGGGGCCCATGATGGAATACCTGCAGCAGTTCGCCGCCAAACACAATCTGGCCTGCAAAACGGACAAAACCGGCAACGTGCTCATAACCAAGGAAGCCAGCAAAGGCAAGGAAAACGTGCCCACCCTGGTTCTGCAGGCCCACCAGGACATGGTGTGCGAGAAAAATCCGGATTTCCAGTTCGATTTTCTCACCCAGCCCATCCCGTATGAGATTGAAGACGGCTGGATGATTGCCAAAAACACCACCTTAGGGGCCGATGACGGCATCGGTATAGCCGCCTGCCTGGCCCTCCTGGCCGGAAACGAGCCCATGGGCAAGCTGGAATGCCTGTTCACCATCTCGGAGGAAACCGGCATGGACGGCGCCTTCGGCCTGGAAAAAGGCTTCTTCACGGGCAAAATCCTCATCAACCTGGATTCTGAGGACGAAGGCCAACTATTCATCGGCTGCGCCGGCGGCATGGACACCACGGCCACCTTCACCTTTGAGCGGGAGCCCCTCCGCAAAGGCTACAAAACCCTCAAAATCGCCGTCACAGGCGCCCAGGGCGGCCATAGCGGAGACGATATCAACAAAGAGCGCTGCAACGCCCTCCAGCAGCTGGTCCGTTTCCTGTACACGGAAATGCAGTACGATTTCCAGCTCATCACCCTGGACGGCGGCAACAAGCCCAACGCCATCTGCCGCCATGCAGAGGCTATCCTGGCCGTTCCCGCAGACGAGGTGGAGGAGATGAAAGAAGATGTAAAGGCCTTCAGCAAGCTGCTGGAAGCGGAATTCGCCGCCTCAGATGCCGGTGTCAAGGCCGTCTGCAGTCCGGTGGAATGTGCGGAGAAGCCCATCGCGGAAGGGGACGCTGCCAACCTCATCACCACGCTGCTCGCATGCCCGCACGGCGTAGAAAAAGTTTCTGTCGATATTCCCGGCCTGGTGGAAACGTCCACCAACCTGGCCGCCGCCCATATCAAGGACAATACGCTCACCGTCATCACCAGCCAGCGCAGCTCGGTAGTTTCGGAGCTGCACGCCATGGCGGAGAAGGTGGAGGCCGCGTTCTTCCTGGGCTCCTTCGACGTGGAACACCACGGCGAGTATCCCGGCTGGAAACCCAACCTGAACTCCCGCATTCTGGAAAAAACCGTAGCCTCCTACATAAAGCTCTTTGGCCATGAGCCGGAGGTAAAAGCCATCCATGCGGGCCTGGAATGCGGCCTGTTCCTGGAAAAATTCCCGGACCTGGACATGATTTCCTTCGGCCCCACCCTGCGCGGCGTACATGCTCCCGGTGAAAAAATGGAGCTCGCCTCGCTGGATAAATTCGTAGACCACCTGAACGACCTCGTCCTCAATTTCGAATGATTCAAGTTGCTCCTTCCATCCTGGCTGCCCATTTCCTGCAGCTGCAAAAAGACGTGGATATCGTCAATGAACATGCCGATATTTTCCACCTGGACATCATGGACGGCACCTTTGTGCCCAACATTTCCTTTGGCTTTCCGGTAGTGGAAGCCATCGCCGGACAGGCCCAAAAACCGCTGGATGTGCATCTGATGATTGTGCATCCGGAAAAATATGTAGAACGCTTTGCCAAGGCCGGCGCGCAGATGATCAGTTTCCATTACGAGGCCGCAAAGGAGGGGAGTGCCGCGCTACTCAAAACCATTCAGGGCCTGGGCGTAAAAGCAGGTATCGTCATCAATCCGGACTGCCCGGTGCAGGCCATTTTCCCGCTGCTGCCCATGGTGGATTACGTGCTTATCATGAGCGTATTCGCAGGCTTTGGCGGGCAAAAGTTCATTCCGGAAAGCCTGGAGCGCATCCACGCCGTGCGCACGGAACTGGACCGGCTGGGCCGCCCAGAGGTTCCCATTGAGGTGGACGGCGGTATCGGCCCGGCCAATGCGCGGGAGATTGTACGCGCCGGTGCCGGCATTCTCGTGGCCGGAAGCTCGGTTTTCAAGGCCCAGGACCCGGCCGCAGCCATCCTTGCCATGCAACAGGCTGACAAAATGGCAGAGTAAACAGGTGGCTTTATTTTTGCTTGAACACGGACAAAACAAATACGCATGATTACACACGATTTGAGGCTACTGGCCGACGCAATTTATGACAAGAAGGGCGAAAATGTGGTTTCCCTGGACCTGAGATCCATTGACGGTGCCATTACAGACTATTTTGTGGTCTGCGACGGCTCCAATACCACGCAGGTTGGCGCCATAGCAGACAACATCGCAGAAAAAATGAAAGAGGAAGGCCATACTCTCTACCGCTCCCAGGGAGAGGGCAACAACTTCTGGATCATCCAGGACTATGGCAACATTGTAGTGCACATCTTCCTCAAAGAGTACCGCGAATTCTACCGCCTGGAAGAACTCTGGGCCGATGTTCCCCGAAAAGAATACAAGGAACGCCGGGTTCCCAAGGCTTCCGCGGACAAAACCGAAGAATAATCCATGGCAGAAAGAAAAAAAATAAGTTTCAACTTCTCCTGGCTGTATTTCCTGATTCTTCTGGGAATCGGGTATTTGCTGTTTAACAACCAGCGAAGTGCGGCTCCGGAAAAGATAGAGTGGGCAGAAGTCCAGTCCATGATTGCCGCAGGCGATGTTGCAGAGATAGACTTCGTGCGCAACGACTACAAAGGCGAGGTGAAACTGCGCCCGGAAAAACTCTCCAAGTACGTGGACAGGTTCCCGGGAGGCAACCCGCCCCGCCGCGCACCGCATTTCTACTTCCTGGTGTCGTCCAAATTTGACCCTGAAACCACCTTTAGCGCACTCAACGCAGAACTTACGCCCGTAGAGCAGTTCAAGGTGGTGATTAAAAACGAGGACCATATCTGGGGCGACATTTTCCAGATGGTGTTTCCTCTCCTCATCTTCATCCTGTTCTGGGTGTGGATGTTCAGGGGCATGAACCGCGGCATGGGCGGTCCCGGCGGCCCCGGTGGCATGAACCCGTTCAACGCGGGCAAGGCCAACACGCGGGAGGCGGACAAAAATGAAGTGAAAGTCACTTTTAAAGACGTTGCCGGCCTGTATGGTGCCAAGGAAGAAGTAATGGAAATTGTGGACTTCCTCAAAAAACCGGAGAAATATACCGCCCTGGGCGGAAAAATACCCAAGGGCGCCCTTCTGGTAGGCCCTCCGGGAACCGGTAAAACACTGCTGGCCAAGGCCGTGGCAGGGGAGGCCAACGTACCGTTCTTCTCCATCTCCGGCTCGGATTTCGTGGAAATGTTCGTAGGCGTGGGTGCATCGCGTGTGCGCGACCTGTTCCGTCAGGCCAAGGAAAAGGCTCCCTGCATCGTCTTTATCGACGAGATTGACGCCGTGGGCCGCGCCCGTGCCAAAAACGGAGGCTTTTCTTCCAATGACGAGCGCGAAAACACGCTGAATCAGTTGCTTACGGAAATGGACGGCTTTGGCACCAACAGCGGTGTCATTGTCCTGGCGGCCACCAACCGCGCCGACATTCTGGACCAGGCCCTCATGCGTGCCGGCCGCTTCGACCGCCAAATCCATGTGGAACTGCCGGAACTCAAGGAGCGCGAGGAAATCTTCAAGGTGCACCTGAGGGACATTAAACTGGGAGAGGACTTCTCCGTGGAATTCATGGCCAAGCATACGCCCGGTTTTTCGGGTGCCGACATTGCCAACGTGTGCAACGAAGCGGCGCTCACCGCTGCCCGCCGGGACCACAAGGCCGTGATGCAGCAGGACTTCCTGGATGCCGTGGACCGCATTATCGGCGGTCTGGAGCGCAAGTCCAATACCATCATGACGCCGGCGGAAAAACGCACCACGGCGTATCATGAGGCCGGGCATGCCCTGGTGGGCTGGCTGCTGCCGTACGCCGACCCTGTGTTCAAGGTTTCCATTATCCCGCGCGGCAACGCCCTGGGCCTCACCTGGAGCCTGCCGGAGGAGCGCAAGAACTGGAGCCGTAGCGTCATGTTGGACCACATGTGCCAGCTCATCGGCGGACGTGTAGCAGAGGAAATCCTCAATGGAGAGCCTTCCACGGGCGCCCTGAACGACCTGGAACGCATGACCGGCATGGCCTATGCCATGGTCCAGTATTATGGCATGAGCGACAAAGTGGGGGCCCTGAGCTTCTACGATTCCACCGGCTCCCGCGGCTACAACCTGGTAAAACCGTATTCGGAAAAGACGGCGGAAGTCATGGACCAGGAGGTGAAAGCCCTGGTGAAGGAAGTGCACGACCGCACGCGCAAGCTGATTGACGACAATAAAGACGGTTTCATGCGTCTGGGGGCGTATCTTTTGGAAAAAGAAGTTATCTTTGCAGAAGATATTGAACAGATACTGGGTCCCAAGGTGAAACCCGCCGCAGATGACCAGTTTGTTCAGGAAGAAACAGAAGCACCCGCAGAGGCATGAACACAACCGTAACGCGCAGCATATCCGGCATCGTTTTCCTGGCAGTCATGATTGGCTGCCTTCTTGGGGGTGTTTATTGCTTCACGGCCCTTTTCGTGTTCATCCAGGTACAGATGATGCAGGAATTCTACCGGATTACCATGGCTGACAGGCACAAGGCGGTGCGCATTGCCGCCCAATTGCTTGCCGTGGTTGCCTTTGGCATCGTGTCCCTATATACGGGTCCCAGGCCGCTTCCCGTCAAGTACTTCAGTATTCTTCTCCCGCTGCTGGTGTGCCTGCTTATCTGGATGGTCGTGGACCATAAAGACTTCAAGGAATATGCCTATGTGCTGGCCGGCTTGCTTTACATCGGCCTGCCGCTGGCACTTTCTCCGTTTGTGGTAAGCACAGGGGAGGGCGGCTACAGCGGCCTGCTTATGCTGGCGTTCTTCATTATCATCTGGTCTTCGGACGTGGGCGCCTACTGCTTTGGCATGCTGTTCGGTCAAAAATTATGGCCTGCCAAGATGTGCCCGGAAATCTCTCCCAAGAAGTCCTGGGCGGGCTTTTTCGGCGGTTGGCTCACCGTGTTGGTGGCAGCCTATATCCTTATCCGCACCGGCATGATTGACTTCCCGGTGGTGCATGTGCTGGTGATGGCCAGCCTCATGCACGTCACGGGCGTTTTCGGAGATTTGTTCGAGTCCCTGTGGAAGCGCCAGTTCGGCGTAAAGGATTCCGGCAACATCATGCCGGGCCACGGCGGCCTCCTGGACCGCTTTGACAGCGCCCTCTTCGCCATCCCCACGGCGTATGTTTACTTGGTTTTATTCGAACTTGTGTAGTGGTATTTTATGAAGTGGATAAAAATTGACAACGATTCTTACGGAACCATCCTTACCAGCTGGTGCATCTGCGCCGTGCTCATTTTCCTTACGGCCCGCTATGTACCCTGGCTGTGGCTGAGCATTCCGCTCTGCGCCGCCATGGTCATTTTCATGATTTTCATCACCTGGTTCTTCCGCGTTCCCAACCGGGAAACGCCCTATGTGGATAATAACCAGTTGGTTACGTCCGTAGCGGACGGCAAGGTGGTCATTGTGGAGAAGGTGTTTGAGAAGGAGTACCTCAAGCGGGACTGCATCCAGATTTCCGTATACATGGACTTCTTTGACGTCCACTGCAACTTCTGGCCCATCACGGGTGAAGTTACCTATTACAAGTACCATGAAGGGAAGTACCTCCTGGCCTTCCATCCCAAGTCCTCGGAGCTCAACGAGCATTCTTCCACCTGCATGAAGAACGAGTACGGTGAGGTCTTCTTCAAGCAAATTGCCGGCACCTTTGCCCGCCGCATTGTCTGCTATTCGGAGCCCGGCAAAATCGAATACCGCGGAGACCAGTGCGGTGTCATCAAATTCGGCTCCCGCATAGACCTCTTTGTCCCTGTGGAAGCCGATGTAAAAGTGAAGGTGGGAGATAAAGTCCGCGCCGTAGAATCTGTGCTGGCTATTCTGCCCGATCCGCAGTAATCAGCTCAACGAGCTTATTCACCGCCTCGTCCTCGGGTATATGCCTCAGGACGGGGTCTTTTTTACGGTAGAGCGTAACCTTGCCGGCGCCTTCGCCCACATAGCCGTAGTCGGCATCGGCCATTTCTCCGGGGCCGTTGACAATGCAGCCCATGACGGCAATCACCACATCCTTGAAGCCGGCAGTAGCGGACTTTACCTTGTTAAAGGTGTTTTCCAGGTCGTACAGCGTACGGCCGCAGCCCGGACAGGCAATGTACTCCGGCTTGTAGAAACGACGCCTGCAGGCCTGTAAAATCTCGTCCTTAAGGTATTCGTCCTCCAGGGGAATGTCGTCTACCTCATGGTTGAGCAGGGGAGCGCCCCAGTCGCAGGCTGCGGAAAGGATAGATTCTTCGCGTTCGCTCAGAATGACAGGGGCAGCATCCGAGTAGCGGTGCGCCAGGTACTGCGCCACTGGAATCTCGTTGGCAGGGTCTTCGGTAAGGGATACACGGATGGTATTGCCGATCCCCTCAGAAAGCAGCGTGGAAATGGCCACGCAGGACTTGATGCGGCCGCTGTCGCCGTTGCCGGCTTCCGTCACCCCCACATGCAGCGGGAACACCACGCCTTTCTCCTGCATCAGGCGCGCGAGTTCGCGGTAGGCCTGCACCATCACCACCGTATTGGACGCCTTGAGGGATACCACCACGTTGTAAAAATGAGCATCGATGCACATTTCCACCCACTCCATGGCAGCCAGGGCCATGGCCTGCGGCGTATTGCCGTATTTCTCCACAATATACTTGCCCAACGAACCATGGTTCAGACCAATCCGGATGGCCCGGTCATACTGCTTGCACTTTTCCAGAAACTGCCCGAAGAGCTGGCGGGCCCTCTCATGGTCCGGATGAAAGTTGCCCGGGTTGATGCGGATTTTCTCCACCACGGGCACCACGGCCATGGCCACTTCCGCCGAGAAATGGATATCGGCAACAAGAGGCGTGGAGATGCCCTCTTTGCGCAGCGTATCATGAATCTGCTGCAAGGCGGGCACGTCCGACAGGGAGGGAACGGTGATACGGATGAGCTGTGAGCCCACCGCTGCCAGGCGGCGGCACTGCGCCACGGTAGCGGCAACATCCGCCGTATGGGTATTGCACATGGTCTGGACCACAATGGGGTGGCCGCTGCCAATCAGGACATCGCCCACACGGACGGTCCGGGTTTCCATCAATTTTGTCATTGCTTATTCTGCTGCTGTTCTTCTATCATTTTCCTGGCCAGTTTACGCAGCTGCGCGCGCGTGTGGCCGTAACGGGGCGTGAGCTGATAATACACGCCCAATGTAACGGTACCGTCCAGCGGATAACCGAAACGGTAATAGTAAGGGCTGGAATAATCCGGCTGCCAGAACGAGCCCCAGCCCCATTTGATGTTCACGTTCAGGTGAATCTCGATGGGATTGAACACCAGTCCCATACCCAGGCCGCCCATGAGGCCGTAGGTCCAGCGGAGGTCGTAGTCGCGGAAAGCGGTCAGGTAATTCTCATAGCTTGTTCCGGCATAGGCATCGTCCAGTACACGTTTGATACCGGTCCTGTAGCCGCCATACAAACCCACCTTGAGCATGAACTTGAAATGCTGGCCCAGGTCGAAGTGGCCGTGGGTGAGGATATAGGCCTCCGGAACACGCATCATGGCCTTGTACGCGCCCGATTCCGTAGAGCGGTACCCGGTTTCCTTGTTGGTCTTGAACTCGTAACCCTCATAGTTTTGCTGCGCGCCAAACTCCAGTCCCAGAAAAGGGAACAGGCCAAACATGGTAAACTGCCGGATGACGGAAAAACCGTACACCGGAAACTGCACCTGCGCCTGGGAAAGCCGCGAAGGGTTCCAGTAGCCAAACTGGGCCGACATCCCCCCGTACACCCCAATCATCCAATAGTCGTTGGGTTTCTGGACCTGTAGCTTGAGGCTGTCCAGATACTCGTTGGTGATCGTATCCGGCAGGCTGAAGAACTCCTTGTCCAGGTCTACCTGGGCAAAGGAGAGAGAACAGGCCGCACACAGGCCGATAACAAGGGAAATCAGACGCTTCATCGGAACATTTCCTCCATGTCTATCTGCCAAATCATCTCCGCCCGCTCCAGCACCTTAATGAGGAACTGGTCGTTCACCTTAAAGAAGCGCACCTTTTCCGGCTGTTTGTGCTCCAGCAGCACGCCGGTATCTACCAGGTTGTTCCGGTTCAGGTCTTCCGTGATACGGATGCAATAATTCCCGGTTTTCAGATAGGGGAACACCAGCGTACCATCCTTGTCCACAATGAACGAACGCACCACTTTGTCCCGCTTTTCCGTTAGCAGGTCCAGGATGTACTTGTTTTTCACGTGGGAGAGTTCCAGGGTAATGGAACTGAGTTTTTCATCGGTGGGGAGCGTAACTTTGAGCTCCGTACTGTCATTGTAGTAACCGTTTACGTCACGGAAACGGCGGTGGGGGATTTTGAGGTAATAGTCGTAGCCCACCTGCAGTTTTTCTTCCGGGTAAATATTGAAATGCCGCAGGTTGGTGCTGTCCTGCACCACCTTCACTTTGCCCTTGGCCTCCTGCTGACGCGGGTTCACACTGCGGAATTTCAGGGAATCCCAGGCGCTTTCAATGAGCGGATACTTGAATTCAATCTCATAGCCGTACTGCTCAATGGTGGTAGCATCGGCCTTGGTGGTCATGACGGCGATGGTATCCTCGTGCTTGCGGTTACGGGGATTGTTGGCCATTTTCATGAGTTCGGCCCGCAGTTCCTTGCCAATAGAGAGCTTCACCTCCTCTTCCGTAGGGACCAGCTTGCCAGTGGTATCCGTTTTGTCAAAGTTCAGCACCAGTTTAAGGGTGTCGGGCATTTTGCGCTGGTCGTTCACCCAGAGCTCCAGGGAGTCCCGCTGCAGGTTGAACTGGGAAATGAGTTTTTCCCGTGGGAGCCCCTTGATGCGCATGTCGTGAATCACGGCATCCGGCGCCATAAACGTAAGGTAAGCTGTACGCAGCCCCACGCGTTCCTTCTTCACAATCATTTGCTTGGAAGGTTTTTCGCGGAAAAGATTCAGTTCAAAGTCCGTCTTGCGCGCCAGGCACAGGGCCGTATCTTTCATGTCGAATTTCTTGAACTCGTACAGGCTGTCGTTAAAGACCGTATGCGGATGGAACAGGGAATCCAGGAAGGCCACCCGCTCCGTCTCGGGGTCGTACAGGTTGTTGTTGTTCTCGTCCTTGATGGCATAGACCCGATAAATGGTGTCCTGGATGTTCCGAAGGCTGAAAAAGCCCCACTCGTCGGTTTTGGCGGCTGCGACAGGACGCTTGAGGAACAAGGCGGAATCGGCCTGGTCCTTATACAGCATGACGGTAATGCCTTTTAGCGGCTTCAGGGTGTTACAATCCTGTACCAGGCCGGTCAGGCACATGGAGTCAATCTGCGCACCGGTAGAGAACACCAGCGTGAAGCCCGGGAACAGGTTGCCTTCGTTATTGTCGGCGATGGCGCCCGTCAGGTCCAGCGTGTAGGTGGTGTTGGAATCCAGGTCACTCTCGAACGAGACTTCCACCGACTTGCCCTTGATAACCGCCTTGGGGCGTTTTTCCAGCGGGGGAGACAGATAAATGCCGGTGGCGTCCTTGATTTTCACATATTCGTTGAAAGTGAACACCAGTTTGGTCTTGTGCACCCCCACGTTCACCGTACCCGGGAAAGGGGTCACCTTGGTGAGCACGGGCGGGATGGTGTCCTTGGGGCCACCGGAAGGCGGAGTTGTGGTGTTGGCACAACCCTGCGGGAACATGAGCGAGCCCAGTATGAGAGCCGCTGGAATGAGCGGCAGCAGTTTTTTCAGGCTCATAGTTCCGTTCTAATTACAGATTCTATGCCTTCGATGGAAGAAAGTTTCTTAATCATCTGTTCCAGAATCTCGCGCGACTGCACGTACATGTCAATATAGCCCTCGAACAGGCCGCTTTCTGCCTGCAGCGACAGCCGGCGCATGTTCACGCCCATCACCAGCGACACGTAGCGGGAAATCTCGTTGAGCATGCCCACACGGTCAATGCCCTTAAGGGTGATACGTACCAGGAAGGAATTGTCCTCGGCTTGTTCCAGCCATTTGGGCACTACCACCCAGTCTCCGTGCATGGCGGCAATACTCTCCGCCACCGGACAGGCTTTCTTGTGCACGGTAACGCTGCCATCGGGGGCCTTAAAGCCCACCACCGGGTCTCCGGGGATGGGATTGCAGCAGCTGGCAATGGAGAAACGCGGGCCGTTGGGGTCTGAACTGCCAATGACAAAGGTTTCTGCCTCCGGCCGGTTCTCCACCGGCTGCTCAACCTCATCGTCCATCCTGAGCGCACGGCGCAGCCAGGACAGACGGCCGCTCGACTGCTTCTTGAGGGTTTCCGTCACCTGGTCCAGGTTCAGGTTTCCAAGGCCGATTCCGTAGTACATTTCTTCGCGGGAGTCTACGCCATATGCGGCCTGCAGGCGCTGGAGGTTGCGTTCATCGTTGTCGATGCCCAGCGAGGCGAGCATATTGTCCAGGGTCTTTTTGCCGAAGTCCGCCGTTTGCTTGCGCTGGGCCTTGAAGTAATCCATCACAAGGGTGCGGGCGCGCCGCGTGGTGAGGAATTTGATCCACTCCGGCTGCGGCTTGGCATCCTCGGCCGTAATAATCTCCACTTTGTCGCCGGTTTTGAGCACATGGCTCAGCTTTACCAGGCGCTGGTTCACCTTAGCCGCGATGGCCTTGTTGCCCACTTCCGTATGGATGAGATAGGCAAAATCCAGGGCGGTGGCCCCTTTCTGGATGCTGCGTTGATCTCCCTTAGGGGTGAAGACGTATATCTCGGTGGCGGTTAGGTCGTTATGGATGATATCCAGCAGTTCCATGGCGTTTACGTCCGGATTTACCAGAATTTCCTTGATGCGCTCCAGCCAGGCCTCCATCTCATAGTCGCCCTCTCCCAGATAGCCGTTGCGCTTGTACATCCAGTGCGCGGCGATACCCTTTTCCGCAATATCGTCCATGCGGCGGGTGCGGATCTGGACCTCCACCCATACGCCGGATTCGCTGAGCAAGGTGCAGTGCAGGGCCTCGTAACCATTTGATTTGGGATGCTTTACCCAGTCACGCAGGCGTTCCGGCATGTAGCGGTACAAGCCCGTAATAATGGAAAAGATGTGATAGCACTGGTCGCGCTCGCTTTCCGGGGAACTTTGGTCTGCCTCAAAAATGATTCGGATGGCGTACAGGTCATACACTTCCTCAAAGGAAACCTGCTTTTGCTGCATCTTGCGCCAGGCGGAGTAGGGGGTTTTCACCCGTTTCTTGATTTCGAACTTGAAACCGGCTTTGGTGAGAGCCTCTTCGATGGGCCGGATGAACTGGGTCATCTCCGCGCCTTTTTCCTGAACGCTCTTGTCTATGCGGGCTTTGATTTCCTGGTAGGCCTCCGGCTCATTGTAGCGCAGCCAGATGTTTTCCAGTTCACTCTTGATGCTGTACAAGCCCAGCCGGTGGGCCAGCGGGATAAAGATGAACATGGTCTCCGAGAGAATCTTGTCCCGCTTGTGTTCCGGCATGTGCTCGATGGTGCGGCAGTTGTGCAGGCGGTCCGCCAGCTTGATGAGCACCACGCGGACATCGTCATTGAGCGTAAGGAGAATGCGCTTGAAGTTCTCCGCCTGCATGCTCTGCTGGCTGATATCCGCCACGCCGTGCGTCTTTTGCTCGTTGTCCAGCACCGTTTTAATCTTGGTAAGGCCGTCCACCAGCGAGGCAATCTTGTTTCCAAAATGCTCGCGGATGTCTTCCACGGTGTAGTCGGTGTCCTCCACAACATCGTGCAGCAGGGCTGCCGAAATGGATTTATAGCCAAGGCCAATGTCGTCCACCACAATTTGCGCTACGGCAATGGGGTGCAGCATATAAGGCTCTCCGCTGCGGCGGCGCACATTGCTGTGGGCGCTGTTCGCAAACTCGAAGGCGCGTTGCACCACTTCCAGTTCCGCCGCATTGGCGCAGCGTTTTTCTGCCGATGCACGCAGCTTGGCATAGGCCTGGTCAATGACCTCGTAATCTTTTTCGTTGAACTGCGAAAAACTCATATCGTCAAACTCCTAATTAACTAAAATAACGTCGGTTCCTCTGTCATACCGAGGCTCCCTCCTGTCATACCGAGGCCCGAAGGGCCGAGTGTATCTCCTCCTATCATCTCCCTCAAGGCAGCCTCGTCAATCACCTCCACACCCAGTTCCGCGGCCTTTTTCACCTTCTCCGGCCCCGGTTTGCTGCCGGAGAGCAGGTACGATGTTTTGCCGCTCACGGAGCTGCTGTTCTTGCCGCCATGGGCCTCGATGAGGGCTTTCATGGCTTCCCGGGAAATGGAGAAATTGCCGCTGATGACAATGGTCTTGCCTTCCAGGGCATCCGACAATTTTCCTTGCCCGCTTTCCGTGGAGAATTGCAAGCCGGCGGCCTGCAAACGGCTGATTTCCTGCAGGTTGTCCTCCTTTTGGAAGTAGGCCAGCACGCTGTCTGCAATGACATCGCCTACATCCGCGACCGAGAGTAAATCCTCCCGGCTGGCATTTTTGATGGCATCAATGCTGCCAAAATGACGGGCAATTTCCCGCGCGGTGGTTTCTCCCACGTAACGGATGCCCAGGGCAAAGAGGACCCGCTCAAACGGCACCTTCCTGGAGTCTGCCAGGCTTTGCAGGAAGCGGCGCGCACTGCGCTCTTTCCAGCCTTCCAGCTGGAGGAGCTGATACTGCGAAAGGGTATATAAATCCGCAGGGGTGCGGACCCAGTTCTTGTTGTAAAGCTGCTCCACCGTGGCTTCCCCGGCCAGCACGTTCATGGCTTTGCGGGAGAGGAAATGCAGGATTTTTCCTTTCATCTGGGTGGGGCAGCCGGTGGTGTTGGGGCAGAACCAGCGGGCTTCGCCCTCCGGCTTTTCCAGCGGTGTGCCGCAGTCCGGGCAAACGGCCGGGAAAACGGGCCGCACAGCGCCAGGTTGGCGTTTGGAGGGCTCTACAGCCGTTATTTTGGGGATAATCTCGCCGCCTTTTTCTACATAGACCCAGTCTCCTTCATGGATGTCCAGGCTGCGAATCTGGTCCTCGTTTACCAACGTGGCGCGCTTGACCATGGTGCCGCTCAGGAGCACGGGCTCCAGGTTGGCAACGGGCGTAACGGCACCGGTGCGGCCCACCTGATAGTCGATGGACAGGATGGGCGTGCAGGCCTGCTCCGCCTTGAATTTGTATGCCACGGCCCAGCGGGGACTCTTGGCGGTATAGCCCAGCTGCTGCTGGTAGGCCATCTCATTGATTTTGATGACGATACCGTCCGTTGCATAGGGCAAATCCTTCCGGGCGGTATCCCAATGGGCAATAAAGGCTTCGATTTCCCGGATGTTGTGGCAGATGCGCCGGTCCGAAGAAACGGGCAGCCCCCAGCTGGCGGCGGCACTGAGCGCAGCGTCGTGGGTAGGGTAGTCCACCTGCCCGGTAGGGATGTGGTAGAGGGTGCAAAAGAGGCCTCTTCGGCCCACCTCTTCCGGGTCCTGCAGTTTGAGCGACCCGCTGGCCGCATTGCGCGGATTGGCAAACAGCGGCTCCTCGCTTACCTCACGCTCATGGTTGAGCTTGTCGAAGGACTCGTACGGCATCAGGATCTCTCCTCGTATCTCGAATTCCTCAGGATAGCCGCTGCCCTTGAGCTGGTGGGGGATATTGGCAATGCGACGGGCATTGGCGGTGACATCGTCCCCAACGACGCCATCCCCGCGTGTGAGGGCGCTTGCCAGCTTGCCGTTCTTGTAGGTGAGGCAAATGGCCGTTCCGTCGAACTTAAGTTCACAACTGTATGTGAATGAGGTGCTTAAGGATTTTTCTGCGCGCTCTGCAAACGCTTCAATCTCCTGAATGGAGTAAGTGTTGGCCAGCGACAGCATGGGGTATTTGTGGGGCACCTTGGCAAAACCGCCCTGCCGGTCCTCTTCCAGGTCCGAGCCCACGTGGCGGGTGGGGGAGTCTGCCGTTGCATATTCCGGGAACTGCTGCTCCAGCGCCTCCAGTTCATGCATAAGCTGGTCATACTCATAGTCGCTCATGACCGGAGCGTTTTCCACGTAGTACAAACGGCTGTTCTCCAGGAGAATAGCCTTCAGTTGCTCGATCCGATGTTTTGCTTCTGTAAAATCCATTTGTCCTTTCGCGTGCGCACGTATACGCAGACGAAAGGACAAATATAAGAAAAAATCCAGAAAGATTCATCCCTTGGCGGATCTTTCGGCGCAGATCAGAAGGGAGATCTTCTCAACACCGTTTCACTGGCTTTTATTGTTTCAGTGAATAGGTGACTGAAATAGTGCCGGTGCCGAAGAAGGCTTTCAACTCATCAGCTGTCTTTCTGTCCACCTTGCCCAGCGGAGTATAGGACCAGCTGTTGCTGCCGTAAAAGACGCAGATATTGTTGCCGTTATATAGCATAATGTCTCCGGATACGGCCGTAATCTGCTCATCGTGTCTATCCAATGAGAATCCGAGCGGCCCGTAATGCTCAAACTCATTGGCCTTCATCTCAACGGTTATGGATCCGGATTTCAGTTTTTCGGCCAACGCCCTGGCGGTGGCATTGTCTGCCAGCGTGGCCGTGATGGTTTTGCCGCCGGCGGTGATATTCATGGTCATAGATTGCATGTTCTCGTGTTGATTGCTGTTTTCAGACTGCTTCTGCTGCTCCTGCTGCTCTTCCTGCTCCAGTGGAGAAGGATGCTTTTCGCAGGCCGACAGGGACAAAACGAAGCAGGACAATACTGTGATTATAGCGGCTTTCATTACTTCAGGTTCTCTTTGAAGAAGGATTCCATCTTGTCGTAGGGGATGACTCCGGCAACGTCATCATAGAGGTCAGTATGCACGGCTCCCGGGATGATGAGGAGTTCCTTGTTGTCGCCTTTCAGTTTCTCGAAGGCGCCTTCGCTGAAATAGCGACTGTGGGCCTTCTCGCCATGGATAATGAGCACGGGAGTCTTGATTTCGCCGGCCATGTCCAGCAGGGGCTGGTTCATGAAGGACATGGTGCCGATGACATTCCAACCGTCGTTAGAGTTGCCGCTGCGCTTGTGGTACCCACGGGGCGTCTTGTAATAGGCGTGATAGTCCTTGACGAACCAGGGTGCATCGTCCGGAAGCGGATCCACCACGCCGCCGGCACGCTTGTAGGTACCGCTGCGATAGTCTTCAGTGCGCTGCGCGGCCCAGGCCTGCCGCTGGGCGTCGCGGGCAGCCTCATTATCGGTGCTGCCAAAGTAGCCCTCGCGCGCCACGCGGGACATGTCATACATGGTGGATGTGACGGTTGCCTTAATGCGGGGGTCAAGCGCAGCTGCGTTGATGGCCATGCCTCCCCAGCCGCAGATGCCGATGATGCCGATGCGCCCGGGATCTGCCAATTCGTTGGTGGAAAGGAAATCCACGGCCGCCAGGAAGTCCTCCGTATTGATGTCAGGTGACGCCATCCTGCGGGGTTCACCACCGGATTCGCCGGTAAAGGAGGGATCAAAGGCGATCGTGAGGAACCCTCTCTCGGCCATATGCTGGGCATAGATGCCGGCCGACTGCTCCTTCACTGCGCCAAAAGGACCGCTCACGGCAATAGCCGCCAGCTTGCCTTCAGCGTTCTTCGGAACATACATATCCGCGGCCAGTTCAATGCCAAAACGATTGTGGAAAGTGACTTTGCTGTGATTGACCAGTTCCGATTTCGGGAAAGTCTTGTCCCATTCCTGGGTGAGATTCAGGGTGTTCATATTCTTGTTCTGGTTGCAGCCCAGCAGCAACATCGCTGCAAGGGCTATGGTTACGGTTTGTTTCATGGTGCAAAGGTACGGCGAAGTTTCCAAGTTCTTGTACAAATATTGGCTGATTATATACCAATTTCGCAGATTTTGTTATCTTTGCAGGGTTATGAAGAAGATTCTGAAGGTCGATAATCCTAATGTCTATGCAGCGTATGTAGGTGCTCCGGTGCTACATCCACAGCTGGCGCTCATCAGTTATGACGAGGTGTCGCCGTTCCGCAACAGCCTGAACAATTACGGCGTTTACGGCCTTTTCATTCAGCAGCAATTCCCTAAATATTTGTCCTACGGCACCAAATCCATTCTGGTCGGTGACAGCTCCATCATTGCCGTTGCGCCCGGACAGATTGGCGGCGGAGAAGACAACGGAACGCCCCTGTACATCAACGGATGGGCGTTGCTCTGGTCTCCGGAACTTTATATACCAGAAAACCCGTTTTTCTCCTATTTCGACACGGACTGGCTCCGCATGGAACCCAAGGAATGGGAACGGATATCGCTTCTCCTGGTCACGATGCGAAAGGAAATGCAGGAGAACCAGGACTCGCCTTCCCTCAGGAGAATCCTTACCAGTTACCTTCAATTGATTCTGGACTACTGCCAGCGCATTTACCTGCGTCAGCTTACCGAAAAGGAAAGCGGCGAAAGCGACATCCTCAAACGCTTCCACCGCCTGCTGGTGGATTATTTTTCCAAGGGACTTCAGCACGAAAAGGGCCTCCCGACAGTTGCCTGGTGTGCCAGCGAACTGGCTTATTCTGCCCGCTATTTCGGTGATATGATTCACCAGGCTACCGGCGGCACAGCCATCGGCTATATCCATACCTTCGTTATCGACCAGGCCAAGGCTTTCTTGATGAAAGGGCTCAGTGTGGGAGAAGTAGCCGATTTGCTTGGGTTTGAATATCCACACCATTTCAGCCGCCTGTTCAAGAAGATGACCGGAATGACTCCTACAGAGTTTCCGGGAGATGCTAATAATTCTCCTCGTTTTTCTCGCGGTTCTCCTCAATAACCTCCTCGTAGCCTTTCAAGGCGGCGAAGGGCGCGAACTGGGCGGCACGGTCCATCCGGGCCATGCGGGGGTGCCTGGTGGAGGTGGGATGCTCCAGGTGGATGATGTCGTCGTACGGGGTGTTCATTCGTGGTGTCCTCCTATCTGCTGGTTGCGGTCGCGGGTGGTGGCACCTTCCTCGAAATTCATCCCTTTCAGGATGGCATTTTTCCCGAATTTCCGCCTAATTTCCAGGATGGCTTCCTGCTGCCGGCGCTCCCGGGAAGTGTCTGCTACATCGTCAAAAAGACTCATTTGGAGCCCATCCACTTCCTCTTCCCGCTTTACTTGAGATGCAACGACGTAAACGCGTCTGACAGAAAGCTTTTTGTCTACAATTTTATCGTACAGTTCCATCATGGACCGGAGCAGGATGGAGGTGGCCGATGTAGGGAAAGGAAGGTTCACGGAACCGTGCGCCGGCTTGGGCGTGGGGCGGCCGTACCAGTCCTGCACCATCGGGCCGTTTCCTTTGCCGGCCTCATAGCCAATGTGCAGCACCAACTGCGTGGTAACCAGGCGTTTTTCCACCAAATCCAGCGACAGCGCATCCGTCATTTCGCGTACAATAAGGCGCGCTTTCTCGTACGGATACGGCTCCATGAGCACCTGGCCGCTGGAAAGGCTGCTGGCGCTAGGCCTGTAGGACTTGATATCGGCCATGGTGCAGGGTTCCCAGCCCCAGGCGTGGTCGATGAGCAGTTCCGCATTGATGCCGAAGAGTTTATACAGCACTTCCTCGTTCCGGAGCGACATGCGCGCCACGTCCCCCAGGGTAAACATGCCGGCACTCGCGAGCCGCGCTTCTGTGCCATGGCCGATGCGCCAAAAGTCCGTCAGAGGCTTGTGGGTCCAATATTTTTCCCGGTAACTCATCTCCGTGAGCTCCGCAATGCGCACGCCGTCCTTGTCCGCCTGCCGGTGCTTGGCCTCAATGTCCATCGCCACCTTGGCAAGGTACATATTCGGTCCGATACCCGCCGTAGCCGTAACGCCGGTCTCCTTGAGCACTTCCTGGATCAGGTGCATCGCCAGGGTGTGGGCGTCCATGCTGTACATCCGGAGGTACTCCGTGGCATCAATGAACACCTCGTCGATGGAATACACGTGGATGTCCTCCGGGGCGATGTGCCGGAGGTATACGCTGTACACTTGTCCGCTGACTTCCAGGTATTTAGCCATGCGGGGGCGGGCCGTAATAAAATCCAGTTCCAGACGGGGATTCTCCCGCTTGAGCCGGGCGATCTGCTGCTTCACTTCAAACAGCCGCGGCCGCCCGGGAATGCCATACGCCTTAAGGGCGGGAGACACCGCCAGGCAGATGGTCTTGTCCGTGCGGGAGTCATCGGCCACCACCAGACGGGCCTGCAGCGGGTCCAGTCCCCGTTCCACGCACTCTACCGATGCGTAGAAGGACTTGAGGTCGATGGCTATGTACGTCCGTTGGTTCATTCATACAAATGTAGTGAATCTTTCCGGAATTTTCCCATTTCCACCGACGCCGTTGACCCTGCCAACCTGCACCTTTGCCCCTCGACTTCCACCCATGCACGGTACAACGCGTTTTGGGCCCCAAATGCGTTAAGGCATGCTCATCCGTGCATGGTGTTACGCAAAAACAGGCGATATTGCGTTAAAGCATGCACGGTGGCGGGACTTCCGGCGGGACTTCCAGTAGGATATCGGCCATACCTGGCGATAAAAATCATGTTTTTCCACAAAAAATGATTATCTTTGTATGATTTAAAGGAACCAAATTTTTAACAAACAATATGAAAGATTCTATCATCATCCTTTGTGGTGGCGGCCCGGCTCCGGGCATGAACACCGTGGTTATGTCTGTGGCTAAGACCTTCCTTAGCAATGGTTATCGTGTCATTGGCCTGCATGAGGGTTACAGCGGCCTGTTCTCCAAAAATCCGCGCACGGAGGACATCGACTTCTTCAAGGCGGACGCTTACTTCAACCGGGGCGGCAGCTACCTGCAGATGAGCCGTTTCAAACCCACCGACAAGGACTTTGAAGAAAACTTCAACCTGAGCCTGTTCCAGGACAACAACATCAAGCTGCTGGTCACTGTGGGCGGCGACGACACCGCCTCCACCGCCAACCGCATTGCCAAGTTCCTGGAAGCCAAGCAGTATCCCATCCACAACATCCACGTGCCCAAGACCATCGACAACGACCTTCCGCTGCCGCAGAACACCCCTACGTTCGGCTTCAACAGCGCCAAGGACGAGGGCGCCCACCTGGCCCGCACCGTGTATGAGGATGCCCGCACCAGCGGCAACTGGCTCATCATCAGCGCCATGGGCCGCAGCGCCGGTCACCTGGCCCTGGGTATTGGCGAGGCAACGCATTGCCCCATGACCATTATCCCGGAAATGTTCAACAAGACCACCATCACCCTGGACAAGATTGTGAAGCTGGCTCTTTCCACCATCATCAAGCGCAAGCTCCTGGGTATCGGTTACGGTACCGTTGTGGTAGCAGAAGGCGTGTTCCATGATCTGGATCCCCAGGAAATCAAGAACGCCGGCGTGTCCATGACCTACGACGAACACGGCCATCCGGAACTTGGAAAAATCTCCAAGGCTGTGCTGTTCAACGACATCCTGGAAAAAGAATTCAAGAAGATCGGCCTCAAGGTCAAGACCCGTCCGGTAGAGATTGGCTACGATGTCCGCTGCCAGGATCCCATCGGCTTTGACCTTACCTACTGCACGGAGCTGGCCATGGGTGCCTATGAGCTCTTCGCAAAAGGCGAGACCGGCTGCATGGTGTATGTAGACGCCTTTGGCACCGCCCATCCGCTGTACCTGAAAGACCTGCAGCAGGCCGACGGCAAAATCCCGCCGCGCCGCGTGGCCATCGACGGCGGTACCGCCCAGAACTATTACAACCACATCTGCCATTTCATCACGCCCGCAGACTATGAAGCCGCAGGGAAGTACGTGTCCAATCCCGAGGAATACGACTTCAAGAAGATCTTGAACTGGTAGTATGAAAAGAATTATTTACCAAGTACTTCCCAGACTCTGGGGCAACGGTAAATTTTCTTCCATCGACACCGGGTCCTTCCAATACTGGAAAGGGCTCGGTGTCCATTATGTATGGTACACTGGTCTCATCCGGCATGCCAGCGCCAGTTCGGGAGAAAAGGTGGTGAAAGGGGAGGCCGGGAGTCCCTACGCCATTACCGACTACTACGACGTCAATCCTTATATGGCCGATGTCCCGGAGCGCCGGATGGCCGAATTCGAGGACCTGGTGAGGCGCACGCACGCGGCCGGTCTCAAGTGCCTCATCGACTTTGTGCCCAATCATGTGGCGCGCGAATACAAGGGAACGCTGGGCGCCAATGACAACAAAAACGTGCACTGGGCCCCGGAGAACGACTTTTTCTATTACCCGGGAGAGGCCCTGCAGTTGCCTCTCAACCCCAAAGGCTACCAGGAAATGCCCGCCAAAGCCTCCGGAAACTGCTTCACCGCCGCTCCCGGTATCAACGACTGGTGGGAAACAGTCAAGATTAACTACTGCGACTTCCACACGCCCACCTGGGACAAAATGCTGGATATCGTGCGTTTCTGGGCTGCCAAAGGCGTGGACGGCTTCCGCTGCGACATGGTGGAACTGGTGCCCCCGCAGTTCATGCAGTGGCTCATCCAGCGCATCAAGGCGGAATTCCCGGAGGTCATTTTTGTGGCCGAAGTGTACGAGAAAGACAAGTATCGCATGTACGTGGAAGAGGTGGGCTTTGACTACCTGTACGACAAATGCGGCCTGTACGACACGCTGCGGGCGGTAACCTGCTCCGGTGCATCGGCCCGGGAAATCTCGCATAATTGGCAGTTTCTGGGGGCTTTACAGCCGCATATGCTCAACTTCCTGGAGAATCATGACGAGCAGCGCGTGGCCTCAGACTTTTTCTGCGGAAGCGCACAGGCCGGTTATGCGGCCCTGGCGGTGAGCGCCCTCCTCAACGACGCACCCTTCATGCTGTACTTCGGGCAGGAGGCAGGGGAGCGCGGTATGCAGCAGGAAGGCTTCAGCGGCCTGGACGGACGCACCTCCATCTTTGACTGGTGCACGGTTCCGGCGTTATCGTCCCCGGACCAGGGCGTCCTGAAACGCTATCGGGAGGTGCTGGCATTGGCCGGCAAGCCCGCCTTTGCGGAAGGCCGCACCTTCGACCTTTGTTACTGCCAGGACCCCTCCCGCTTTAACCCGGACCGCCATTTCGCCTGGCTCCGCTCAGACGGCAAGGAAACCTACCTGCTTGTCTCCAACTTTGGGGACACGGCCGACATTACCGTCCGCATCTCCCCAGAAGCACTTGACTATCTGGGCATTAAATCCGTACGCACGGTTTACACTCTCACGGTAAACGCCCTCGACTTCACTGTTATCCAAGTGCAATAACCCCGTCCCCCCCGGCTTGACCGAGCATCTCTTTTTAGCCGTAAAATGCAATCAACTCTGTATGAGTCACTTATGCAAAATCACCTATGCAGAATCGCATAGGTGATTTTTGCTAAATAGCTAATATTCAACTAGTTCCATTTCACGGAACATACAATCAAATCGGCCCTCGGGCCTTCAGCATGTCAACGCGGTGAACAACGGCGGCGGAATTCCGCGACGGTGATGGCGGTGGCGATGGCGGCGTTGAGGGATTCGGAGCCGGGGTCGTCGGCGGGGAAGGGAGGGATGTAGAGGCGGTCGCTTACGCAGGCGGCGGTGGCAGCGGAAATGCCGTTGGCCTCATTGCCAATTACAATCACAGAAGGCCTTTCCATGCCGTTGGAAAGGCTTTTTTGGTACATGTTCTCTCCGTCCAGGAAGGTACCGTACACGTTGCCGTCGGCCTGCAGGGCGCTCCGGCACAGGGCGGGAATGTCCGTATAGTGGAACTTCACCCGGAAAATGGCCCCCATGGTGGCCTGCACCACCTTGGGATTAAAGACATCGACCGTATCCGGCGAAGCAAACACGGCGTCGATACCGAACCAGTCCGCAATGCGGAGGATGGTGCCCAGATTCCCCGGGTCCCGGATGCCGTCCAGCGCCAGAAAAAGGCCCGATGAAGGGAGTTTGGCCGATGAAAGGTCCTCCGGCTTGCGTACCAGCGCCAGCACCGGGGAAGGGGAGGAGAGCGCACTGATACGGGCCATGGCGGCCTCGCCAATCTCCTCTTTCCGATACACTTTCTCGACCTTGAAACCGGACCTTAACGCCTCCTGGACCAACTTTTCACCTTCTACCACAAAGAGTCCACGCTCGTCCCGGAATTTCTTCTGGGACAAGGATTTGATGAACTTTATTTCTGCGGCGGTGATACTCATCTATACCCTTTCCAATCATTTATACCCCAAGGTTTTAAGCATGGACTCCGCGGACTGTTCTTCTGCGAAGATGCTGGTGACCAGGTTACCTTCCTTATCGCGGTCGATGAGGATGTGCTTGGGCGAAGGCATGAGGCAGTGCTTGATGCCGCCGTAGCCGGAAATGGCCTCCTGGTATGCTCCGGTATGGAAAAAGCCGATGTACAGGTTTTCCCGGCGGCTGCGGATGGTGGGCAGGAAGATGGCGTTGGCGTGATAGTCGGCGTTATAAAAATCCTGGCTGTCGCAGGTGAGGCCGCCCAGGAACACCCGCTGGTATTCGTCGTTCCACTTGTTCACGGGCAGCAGGATAAAGCGCTGATTCAGGCCCCAGGTATCCGGCAGGCAGGTCATGAAGGAATTGTCTATCATGTACCACTTTTCGCGGTCGTTCTGCTGCTTGATATCCAGGATTTTAAAGATGGTGGCACCGCTTTCGCCCACGGTGAAACTGCCGAACTCCGTAAAGATGTCCGGCTCCGGCACGCCGTAAGAATTGCAGGTAACTTTAATCTGGTTGATGATTTCCTCCACCATGTACTCGTAGTCGAAGTCCTGGGCCAGGGAAGTCTTGTTGGGCAGGCCGCCGCCAATGTTCAGGCTGTCCAGCTCCGGGCAGATGGCCTTGAGTTCACAGTACACCTTGACGCACTTGGAAAGCTCGTTCCAGTAATAGGCCGTATCCCGGATACCCGTGTTGATGAAGAAATGCAGCATCTTGAGGTGGAAGTTGGGATACTTGGCCACGGTGTTCTGGTAGAACTTGAGGATATCCGAGTAGCGGATGCCCAGGCGGGAGGTATAGAAGTCGAAATTGGGCTCCTCCTCAGAGGCAATACGGATGCCCATCATGGTATCCTCCTCGATAAGGTCTGCCAGGTCTTCGAACTCGTTCTTGTTGTCCAGTACGGGGATAATATTCTTCCAGCCCTCCTTGCGCAGGGCGGCGATGTTCTCGATGTACTGGGGGCGTTTGAAGCCATTGCAAATGACATACAGTTTGTCTTTCTTCACGGAACCGTCCTTTTCCAGGGCCCGGATAAGGTCCAGGTCATAGGCCGACGAAGTTTCCAGGTGAATGTCGTTCTTGAGGGCCTCGTGCACCACAAAGGCGAACTGGGAACTCTTGGTGCAGTAGCTGTAGTGGTACTGCCCCCGGTAATCGGCCTTGGCCATGGCCACCTTGAACAGACGCTTGGCCCGCTGGATTTGCGACGAAATCTTGGGTAAATACGTGATTTTGAGCGGAGTACCGTACTTGTCGATGATTTCCATAAGGTCGATGTCGTTGAACATCAGGTTGCCGTCCACCACCATGAATTCGTCCTGCGGGAAATCGAAGGTCTGGTCAATAAGGTCGATGTATTTGTTTTTCATCCCTCTGTAAACTGTATTAAAAAATCACGCAAATATAAGTAAAAAGTATTACTTTTGTAAGGATGAAACGGTGGAAAGTCATATTTCTTTGCATTTGTGCGTTTTGGGCAGGCGCCTGCAGCGTCACCCGTTCGCTCAAAGACGGAGAATACCTCCTCCGGAAAAACCAGGTAAAGGTGGACGATCCCTCCTTCGACGCCGCCAGCCTCATGTCCTACATTGCCCAAAAGCCCAATTCGTACCTGCTGGGCGTCAACCCGCTCCTGTCCGTGTACAACTGGGGCGGGGACGGCAAAACCAAAATGGGCCGATTCGTGCAAAGCGTGGGTGTGGCGCCCGTAGTCTACGATCCTGCCCTGGTGGAAAAAAGCATCAACAGCATCGGGAACCACCTCCATTACATTGGCTATTACGGCTCCCAGGTAGAAAGCCAGGTGCAGGTAAAAGGCCGCAAAGTATATGTGAGTTACTACGTGGCGCTGGGGAAACGTTATACCATCAGCGCCATCGACTACGTGCTTCCGGAATACGGCACCATCAAACAGGAATTCATGGAAGACCTGCCCCACAGCACGGTAGCAGTAGGGGACTTCCTGGCCGAGGAAGACCTGGAGAAAGAAGCGGAGCGCAGCGCCCTGATGTTCCGCAACAAGGGGTACTACGGCCTCACCAAAAGCTACTATCTCTTTGACGCGGATACCCTTGCGCACGACGGCACGGCCAAGCTCACCTACAACCTTCGCGACTACGCCCTGGGAGACCCGGTTTCCACCGCCAAACCGCATCAGAAATTCACATTAGGGAAGGTGAATATCTCCCATCCTGAAAAGCTGAAAATCCGCCGCCGTACGCTGGAGAACATGAATACCCTGCGTCCCGGACAGCTGTACAGCGAGCAGGAAGTGAACACCACGTACACGCGCCTGGCCAACCTGGGCATGCTTTCCGGTGTAAACGTGCGCATCCAACCCACATCGGACAAAACCGTAGACGCAGACATTACGCTGCGAAATTCCCGTTTACAGGCCATCAAGGCCGATCTGGAAGGCTCCTTCAACTCCACGGGCCTGTTTGGCATCTCGCCACAAATCAACTACTACCACAAGAACATTTTCCACGGGGGAGAGCGCCTGAACGTGGGTGTGAAGGGAAACTTCCAGTTCAAGCCGGGGTCCAACGCCTATTCTACGGAAGTAGGTATCACCACCTCCATCCGTTTCCCGCAGTTCCTGGGCCTGCCCAACCGCGTATTCAAAGGCACCAACATCCCCACAACGGATGTTTCCCTGGCCTTTACCTACCAGGATCGGCCGGAATTCCGCCGCACCCTCATCACCACTGCATTTACGTATAACGGACGCGTGGGACAAAACTTCTTTTACCAGTTTTCGCTGTTCCGCCTCAACATTGCCCGGCTGTTCAATATCCAGCAGGATTTCCTGGCCAAGATCATCAAGGCCAATCCCTTCATCATGAACGCCTACATGGGCCGCTTCGACCACGGTATCAGCGGCACCGTATATTACACCACCAACGCTTCGGCAGTGCCCCTAACGCCCTATCACTACGTGCGTTTCAGTTTGGACACTTCCGGTAACCTTCTCAGCCTGTTCAACAAGGCCATGCCCCTGAACGACGATGGGGAACGCACCATCTGGTCCACACCTTACGCCCAATATGTACGCGCAGAGCTCAATCTGGGCAAGACCTTCCGTTTTGGCGGAGACAATGAGCACGCCATTGCCCTGCACCTGATGGCCGGTGCTGGCTACGGCTATGGCAACTCCACCACCATGCCGGTAGAGAAACAGTTCTATTGCGGCGGCTCATCGTCCATGCGCGGCTGGCAGGCCCGTACCCTGGGGCCGGGCAACTCCCAACTTATTACTGTCTTCTCCATACCCACGCAGATTGGCGAAATGAAGCTGGAAGCCAACGTGGAATACCGTTTTCCCATCGTCTGGAAGCTGGAAGGGGCGCTTTTTGCCGATGCCGGCAACATCTGGAACATGCCCCGTCCGGCCGATTACGATTATGTAGACGATGACGATAAGTTGGGGGTTTTTGACATCAAGAACTTTGCAGGGTCCATCGGCCTGGACTGGGGGCTGGGGATTCGCGTAAACCTGGGATTCCTCCTTATCCGTCTGGACGGCGGTCTGCGCCTGCATGACCCTGCCCGCGCCGCCGGCAACCGCTGGGTGCCCGTCCGCGAGTGGTTCCCCAAAAACTACGCCATTCATTTTGGCGTAGGGTATCCGTTTTGATAATATTTGGGCCAGCAGGCTTCCAGGTAGGCGCGGAGGGCGTTTTCGTGCTTGTTGGCTTGAGGCTCGTAGAACACGGTGCCGCGGAGAGCCTCCGGCATAAATTCCATATCGGCAAAATGTCCGGGATAGTCGTGGGCGTACTTGTACCCGTCACTGTAGCCCAGTTCTTCCATGAGCTTGGTGGGGGCGTTGCGAATGGCGAGGGGAACCGGCAGGTTTCCCGTTTCCCGCACCTTGGCAAGGGCCTTTTCGAGGGCCATATACGAGCCGTTGCTCTTGGGCGACGAGGCCAGATACACCGTAGTTTCCGCCAGCGGAATCCGCCCTTCCGGCATACCAATCTTACTGACCACCTCAAAGCAGGCGTTTGCCAGCAGCAGCGCATTGGGATTCGCGAGCCCCACGTCCTCCGAGGCGCTCAGGCACAGCCTCCGGGCAATGAACAGCGGATCCTCGCCGCCGTCAATCATGCGTGCCAGGTAATAAATGGCCGCATTGGGGTCGCTCCCGCGGATGCTCTTGATGAAGGCCGATATTATATCGTAATGCATCTCGCCGTCCTTGTCGTAGATGGCCATGTTTTCCTGCACAGAAGCCGTAACGGAGGCATTGTCAATGACGATGGGGGACTGTCCGCCCAGGGCGTCCACCACCAGTTCCAGCACATTGAGGAGTTTTCGGGCATCGCCCCCGCTGTAACGCATAAGCGCCTCGCTTTCACGCACCTCAATATCCTTCTCCTTGAGCAGGACATCTTCCTTGAGCGCACGGTCCAGCAGCGTCTGTAAATCGGTCTTTTCCAGCGACTTAAGCACAAATACCTGGCAACGGGAGAGCAGGGGAGTAATCACTTCAAAGGAAGGATTTTCCGTTGTGGCACCAATCAGGACGATGGTGCCGTTTTCCACCGCCCCCAGCAGGGCGTCCTGCTGCGCTTTGTTGAAGCGGTGTATTTCGTCAATGAAAAGAATGGGCGCGCCCTTTTGCTGAAAGAGGGAATTTCCCCGCGCCTTGTCAAACACCTCCCGGACATCCTTGACGCCCGCCGTTACCGCCGACAGCGTGTAAAAATCACGGTCCAGCGTTTCTGCAATGATATGGGCCAGCGTGGTTTTTCCTACGCCCGGAGGCCCCCAGAGGATGAACGAGCTCAGGTTGCCGCTCTCGATCATTTTCCTCAGGATGCAGCCTTCTCCCACCAGGTGGCGTTGTCCTACATACTGGGCCAGCGTGCGGGGACGCATGCGCTCGGGAAGAGGAGGGAGGAGGGTAGAGGAGGCACTCATAACTTAAATGGCTTTACCAAAGACGCGACGGCGGCGTTTAAACTCCTTCCGGTACATGTTCCAGAGGTTCTGTACGGAAGTGTTGCTTTCCATTTCCGCATTGGACTCACCGTACTTAAAACCGTCCTCTATCATTTTGGGAATTAAATCGTTAAAAAGCATGGCATGGACACCCCGGTTCCGGTATTCCGGATCCACGGCGATGAGCAAAAACTCCACGGCATCTTCGTGCTTGAGATACATCGATTTAAAGATGTGCCACCACCCGAGCGGGAACAGGTATCCCTTGCCCTTTTTCACGGCATGGGCAATGGAAGGCATATTGATGGCCATGGCTACCAGATTGCCCGCGGCATCTTCTACCAGGGTAATGTATCGCATGTCCAATATGCCCAGGAAGGTATCTACATACTGGTCAATCACCTCCGAGGGAAGAACCGTGAAGTCGAACAGCTTGGAATAGGTCTGGTTCACCAGTTCAAAGAGTTTTCGGCCGTATTGCTCTTGTTTGACCTCTTTCTTGGTAATCTTACGGACATGCAGGTTGTAGCGCTCAGAGACGATTTTAGCGGCCTTTACCACCTTCTCCGGGACCTGGTCCGGCACGTAGACGCGGTATTCCAGCCAGTCATTGATTTTTTCCATGCCCAGTGCCTCAAAATGCGCCCCGTAATAGGGGTAGTTGTACTTGAGCATGAAGGAAGAGATGTCGTCAAAGCCTTCTACCACACAGCCTTCGTTGTCAAAATCCGTAAAGCCCAGGGGGCCGGCTACGGTGGTCATGCCGTTTTCCTTGCCAAAGGCAATGACGGCGTCTACCAGGGCCTTGGAAACTTCCTTGTCGTCAATAAAATCGGCCCAGCCGAAGCGGACCTCTGCGTGGTTCCAGTCCGTGTTGGCTATCCGGTTGATAATGGCCGCGATACGTCCCGCAACCCGGCCGTCTTTGTAGGCCAGGAACAAACGGGTGAGGGAATACTTACCCATGGCATTCCGCTGCGGATCCAGGGTGGCCATCTCATCGGCAAAGAGATTGGGAACGTAATACGGGCAATCCTTATAGAGTTGCAAGGGGAACTTCACAAAGATTTTGAGGTCCTCCTTGCTGGCAACCGTTTTGATGACAACAGACATGGCTTAGGTTTATTCTAGTCTGCAAAGATAACCATTTTTTACCACATAAAAAAAACGCAGTGCCTTGGAAAAGACACTGCGTAAAAGTAGGGGAGAGGGAACAGCTCCTTATGCCTTGGGAGAAAGGACAAAGCTGACCTTGCCAGTATACGTTTTACCGGACTTGGTGGTTAACTCAGTGTCCAGCGTGAGCATAATCTGGTTAGCGCCCAGACCCGGATTGAGGTCGAATTTGCCATTGGCTTTACCGGAAAGGACTTCCACGCCATTGGAACCGTTCAGTTCATAAGAGAGTGTGCCGTTCTCGGAGAGGGCGAGGGCACCGGCCACGGGATCCTTGCCGGTAAAGGCAATCTCGATGGTCTTGGACATGGTGAAGTTGATTTCACTTACCACATAGCCTGTAAAATCCTCATCCTTGAGGTCTACATTGGCTTTCTCTTCCAGTTCTTTCAGGATGGCGGGAATGTCGCAGCCGTTCTTGACAACGCCTACGGCCGACTTGCCGTCAAAGTTCACGGAAATATCGGTTTTTTCTACCTTCCACGCGCGGGCAATGGTGGTGTAGAAGTCATTGGCCGGATATTGGTCGGCTTTCGTGTAGGTTACCGCGATGGTATCGCTACCGATCTGGATGGTAATCTGGTTGCCGGCAACGGTAATGGTACCACCGCCACTGAGAATGTACTCGTTGTTATTTACCGTATAGGTACCATGGGAGAACACCACAGGGCTCTCGCCTTTAACAGATAAAGGTCCACCCAATACAGCACGACGGCAAATGATATAACGACCGCTCTCGGTGAACTCGATGGAGACATAACCGGGATTAGAAGTGGCAGACTCATCCAAAAGAAGCTTTTGGGCATTGGCCGCATACTTGGCGGCAGGGATGACAACCTCTTTGCTGTCTGACCCTTTGTTGCAGGCAGCAGACAGCAGGAGAGCTGCAGCCGCTGCACAGAAAAGAAGTACTTTTTTCATGGGAATACTACTAAATAACTATTTGATTTACAATTAGAAAATGCGAATATAAATGTTCACCTTTACCACGGGGAGAACCGGAATTTTGCTAAAGGTGTCGATGATGCCCTTGTCTTTGTTGTCCAGCATGGCGCTGGTGAAGACCACCGGTTTTCCTTCTGCCGAGAGGGTGTAGTCATAGGACTGGATTTTGGGGTTGCCGGCATACACGATGCCCAGATCTACGGTGGTGCTCACGCGCTTGTTGGCACGGAGACCGCGGCCAAAACCGATACCGAAGTACGGACGGACCGTCCAGTAGGACAGATCTGCCTTGATGTGCCCCTTGGCATCCGAAGAAATACGGGTCTGGGGGTTATTCTGATTGAGCTGGATGTAATAGCTGGCGTATTCGTCCTGCTTGAGCACCTTGGAGGCGTCTACGTCCACGGCAAAGAGCTTAGGATCTGAGATATACAGACCCACGGTGAAGTGGAACGGCGTGGTTTTTCCAGGGAAAATATCGAACAGGAGGTTGCCGCTCACAGAATTGAGGGAAGCCACGGCCGAGATGTTGTTACGCAGCTGACGGACATTCCCGTTAATGTCGATGGTTTCCGGAATGGCCTTGATGGAAGAGCCGTTGATGGGAACATACGGAAGCAAGCTGGCGATACCGGCATGCACCTGTACATACGGAGTAAGGGTGGTGAGAACCTCTGCACCAATACCGTCAAAACCGATGGTAGGGGCAACAGCTAAATGGTTAAAAATTTGCTTGTCTTCCTGGGCACGAACGGTGAAAACCGAGATGGCCAGCAGCGAAGCGAGAATGGCGAAAGTTTTTTTCATAGGACCAAATTTTTGTTATAACTGCGCAAAAGTAAGAAAAAAATCGCATAATTCCCGTACATTGCATTAAAATATGCAAAATCCTGATTCTTAGCCACAGAATCCCCTACGCTATCCTGTTACACAATTTATATTATGTTAACTTGCGGATATAAAAAGTTTCCCCTACCTTTGCAACACATTAAAAAGTTATGTCCAAGAAAAGAATCGATCTGCTGCTGGAAAACGTGACCATCGAGTCGGTGGCCGCGGAAGGCAAAGCGCTCACGCACGTGGACGGCATGGTGGTTTTTGTCGACTTTGCCGTGCCCGGAGACATTGTGGATATCCAGGTTTACAAAAAGAAGAAAAATTACATGGAAGGCTTCATCAAACGCATTGTGAAGCCCTCCGAGCATCGCCTGGAGCCTTTCTGCCAGCATTTTGGCGTCTGTGGCGGTTGCCGGTGGCAGCCCTTGCCCTACGCGATGCAGCTGGAAGCCAAGCGTCAGCAAGTGGAAGACCAATTGGTGCGTATCGGCCATCTGGAGGTGCCTCAAATCAGGCCCACACTCCCCTCCGAACGCATTCAATATTACCGTAACAAGCTGGAATTCAGCGCTTCCAACAAGCGTTGGCTGTTAAAAAGCGAAAATCCGGAACTGCAGGAACCTGGCCTGGGCTTCCATGTAGGTAAATTCTTCGATAAGGTCCTGGACATCCAGGATTGCCATCTGCAGCCGGAACCGAGCAATGCTATTCGCCTGTTTATCAAGCAGTTTTGCCTGGAAAACGGCTATGAATTCTACAATATCCGGGAAAATCACGGCTTTTTCCGCAACATGTTTGTCCGGACCACGGAAAAAGGCGAGGTGATGCTCATCCTGGTCTTCGCCCGCGACGATGAGGCCCGCCGGAAAGCCCTTCTGGATGCCCTCATTGCCCATTTTCCACCAATCAGCAGCCTCTATTACGTCATTAACGAGAAACTCAACGACTCCATTTCCGACCAGTCCCCCATCCTCTACTACGGGAACGAAGCCATCTACGAGGAAATGGAGGGCCTGCGCTTTAAAATCGGCCCCAAATCTTTCTACCAGACCAATTCCCTGCAGGCGTACCGTTTATACAGCGTAGCGCGCGAATTTGCCGCCCTGACGGGCAATGAGGTGGTGTATGACCTGTATACCGGCACCGGAACCATCGCCCAGTTCGTGAGCAGGAAAGCCGCAAAAGTAATTGGGATTGAGTATGTTCCGGAGGCCATCGAGGACGCCCAATTCAATGCATCGGCCAATGGAATCACCAATTGCAGCTTCTTTGCCGGTGACATGAAGGATGTCCTCAACGAAAAATTCATCCAAAAGCACGGAAAACCGGATGTCGTCATCCTGGATCCGCCGCGGGCGGGCATTCACCCGGATGTGGCCGATGTTATCCTCAAGGCCGCACCCAAGCGCATGGTCTATGTCAGTTGCAATCCGGCCTCGCAGGCGCGTGATTTGGCCATCTTGTGCCGGGATTACCGCATTACGGCCGTGCAGCCTGTGGACATGTTCCCGCACACCATGCACGTAGAAAACGTGGTGGCCCTGGAAAGAAAAGCTTAGTCCACCATCAGTTGCGCCCGCAGGATTTCCTCGCGGGTGTCTTCATACTGCACCCGCGCCTCCAGCGTGTGTTCCCCGCTTGGCAGCTCCAGACGGGTTCCTGCCAGGATTTTGCCATCGAAACGCCAAGTAACGGTCTTGAAACGGGCATCCGCCGGCATAAGCACTTGTAAATCAAGCCACTCCCCTGCCTTTAACGGACCCTCCGGCAGCGCGATGCAGGCATAGCCCATTTCGGCCGGTGTTTCTGCCGGCACTTCTTCCAGCCGCACCTGCAGCATCAGGTCCATGTAAAAGCCCGCCTTTTTTTGGTACAAGGGTTTCCAGGCCGATTTTTCCAGGCTGAACGGCGTATAGAAACTATTCTCCCTTTCCCCCGGATACACCACCGTAAGCGGCTGGTTATCACCACATTCCTGAAATCCGTACCCCACATACACATCCAGGCCTTCCGGTATACGGAAATCCGCTTCCAAAGGGATAGAAACGGGTGTATACTCCCCGGCCTCGGGCGTTCCGGCATCCTGACTGAGCTGCCGCTCGCCTGCTACGTCCAGCGTAACATACAGATTGCCAATCGTTTCCGGATTTGTCACATGGGGGAAACACACAACCTCCGACAATCTTCGGCCCACAAACGGGGCCAAATCCTCTGCCGTAAAGCGGACGGCAGCCATCAGCGGCTCACTGCCCTCCTGCGCAAAGAAGCCACTGCTTCCAGCCAGGTCGTAGGTATAAAAGAGCGTACTGGCCGGGGCGTCGTTTTTCACAAGGCTCAGATACTCGCACTGTAGTTTTGCATGGGAAAAAGCCGTTTCCCGCTCCATGGTCCGATACCCGGGCTTGGATACGCGTACAAGCCACTGTCCGGCCGTTTCCACGCTTGTTTCCAGCTGATAATAGCCGAACATATCACTGCGGTCTTCCCCGACACATTCCGTGTTGGCAAATATTTGAACCTGTGCGCCGGGAACGGGAACACCCTGGGAATCCAGCACCAGGCCGCAGAGAACATGCGTACCGCTTTCCAGTACACGGAAACGGATACCGGATTCTTCCGGGTCGATGCAGCTGAGCGCCAGCGTTCCGGCTTCCCCTTCCCAGTCTTCCGGCAGGAAGCCGTGCACACGCCCCGCACCCGGGAAAAGCAGGGTGCCCGGATTGGGCGAGGCCGCGTTGTAATTGTGCGGTTCCAGGGGCGGAACAACGTAGCAGCAAGGATGCTTTCCGTACGCATTCACCCGGTTGGAGGCCCGCCAATCGGCCCAGTACCAGGATGCCGGATGCCCGCCCACTTCCCGTTCCGAGGAGTCTACGTGGTATACCAGCAGCCCGGCGGGCAGGGCCTCGTAATAGAAGCACTCCCCTTCCGTGGTGGTTGCGCTAACGGCCGTCTCACCAACGGGAAGGTGCATCCAGCCCTCCTTGAGAGGGATAAGCTGTTCCGGCGCCATCCAGCCCAGCAGCAGCTTTTCCACCGCCACGAGGGCCGGCGGGGCATCCCCCTGCTTGTTGTACAAGCCGTCGGCCATCACCGAAAACTGGTACATGCCGCCCGTAAGGCCGTTTTGGGCACCGTCGGTGTCGTAAAGGTCCGGCAGGCCCAACGCATGCCCCATCTCATGAATAACCGGGCCGATACCAACCGCCTGCGCCCCGTCCGTTCCCCGGAGCTCCGAGGTGCAGAAATAGTATCCCAGGCCTTTCCCGTCCCATCGGGCGTCCAGCACCTCCCGGTCTTTGCAGGTGAGGACATCGGCATGATGCGACCAGATGGCGTCTGCCGAGGCGCCGCCGGCCTGGTCATACCCGGCGTAAAAAAACAGCACCAGGTCCAGGATGCCGTCGCCGTTTGCATCATAGGAGGCGAAATCCACCTCCCCGTCCAACTGCCGGCAGGCTTCGTACAGGGCCCGTTCCGGGGCTATATCCCCCAGCCGTTTCCCATTCTCCATCAGGTCCTGCCCATAAGAGGCCATGGGTTTGTCCAGCAGAACCGGCCCGTAAACGTCGAAAACGGGCCTAAAAAGGCCACCGGAGTTTTCTGAGAAGTATGCGCTTACCTCATCGTTTAAAAGCGCGGAAAAACGCGCTTGGGGCTCTTCCAGGGTAAAACGGATGTTACGGAATTCCACCAGGACGGTAAAAATATGCGGCTCCCCTTCCGGAAGGAGCGCCTGCCGGGTAGTTTGTCCCCGGCCCAGCACGCTTCCCAGCAGCAAAAACCCTATGAGCAGCCAGCGTCCCATTTACAATTCCAGTACAAAAAAGGTATGGTCGCTCTCCTTGAGCCACACTTTTTCTCCCTCCACTTGAACAACCTGTAACTTGTACGGAAGGCACACACGGGTGTAGCCCTGCTCCGTTTCCCGGTACAAGAGGTGGATCTCCATCCCACTGCGCAGCGGACGGGGAAGGCCGCTCAGCGTAATTACACGGGCCCGGGCCGGGTGTACCAGGCGAACATTCTGCCTGTTGCCGCCATACCGCAGAATACCCAGCTGCCAGCCGTCCCGCAGCACAATGCTGCCCCCGGGCACCCCATAGGCTCCCGGCGCCTCCGTCTGCAAAATGGGATCTTCTTCTACAACTTCGGGGACCTCCGGTTCCTTCCCATCGTCCACATGCGGCAACTCCTCCCTGCAGGAAAGGAGGAAAAACAGTGCAACGGAAAGGCACAAAAGCGCCGATGAGGCAATTCTTCGCATCTTTTTGGTCCTAGTACCCCACAAATATACGTAAAAATGACTAATTTTGCGCAGCAAAAAAGGAACGATCATGCTTGTACAGATACTTTTGCTTCTCGTAGGGCTGGCTTTGGTGGTTTTCGGGGCCGATTATCTGGTAGACGGTGCTTCGGCCGTCGCCCGTCGTTTTGGCCTGAGCGAATTCGTCATCGGACTCACCATCGTGGGCATGGGAACCTCGGCACCGGAAATGGTGGTGAGTTTCATCGGCGCTGCGCAAGGCAACGCAGACATTGCCCTGGGTAACGTCGTGGGCTCCAACATTTTCAACACGCTGCTCATTTTGGGCGTTACCGCCCTGCTCCTCCCCATGGAAAACACCCGGGAGAACCGGAAAAAAGACATCCCCGTCAATATCATCATTACCGTCCTGCTCATTCTGCTTGGACTGGAACACACGATTTTCGGCTTTGGGACAGACGGTCTCAGCCGCATAGACGGCGCCATCCTGGTGGCCTTGTTTGTGGCCTATATGTGGTCTTCCTTTGCCCAGAAAACGCCTGAAGCCCAGCCGGAAAGCGAATCCAAACCCATCAAGCCGTGGCTGGCCGTCATCATGATTCTGGGCGGCCTGGGCAGCCTGGTTGCGGGCGGCAAGCTCTTTGTGAATTCCGCCACCGCCATTGCCCACGCGCTGGGCGTAAGCGACAAATTCATCGCCATCACCATCCTCGCCGGCGGCACGTCCATGCCGGAACTGGCCACCTGCGTGGCTGCAGCCGTAAAAAAGAAGGGCCAGTTGGCGCTGGGCAATATCATCGGCTCCAATGTATTCAACATCCTGCTTATTCTTGGCGGCAGCGCGCTCATCCATCCCCTCTCGTTCACGGATATCACGTACGTAGATTTAGGCGCCCTGCTTGCCAGCGCCCTGGTGCTGTTTACGGCCTGTTATGTGGGCAAAAAAAACAGACTGGACCGGTTGGACGGCAGTCTGTTCCTTCTTATCTGGGCGGCCTATATGGCCTGGCTCATTGTTCATCTGTAAGCTGTTCCTTGGACAGCACCGGATTGCTGTAAATGTGCAGGAAGATATCCCTGAGCTCATGTTTGTTCAGGGAGGGTTCCACCATCAGGAGGCGCTGGGCAATGTAGGACTTGAAGGTTTCCAGGTCCTCCGCGGTGTACTGGTCTGCGTACTTTTTGCAGCCATTCACCAGGTCATAGGCCATATAATTGGTTTTCCAGAGCTTGTAACCGCCAATGATCTTGCGGTCCACCGCGTGGCGGATAAGCTGGTAGCGGTCGTTTTTGTCGCAGTCTGCTGCGGCGCGGATTTCCTCTTCCGTGAGCGGGTCATTCACGCACAGGTGTACACGGCCCTTGTACTGCTTGATGCCCATCATGATGCTCTCCAGGTCCTCCGTCTCCCCTTTCACATATTTTTGGGTGCGGGAAATGAGCAGCTCCCGGGCTTTCATGATGTCGCAGGGCTCATACTCGTACGAGACACTCATGGGCACAATGTTCAGGTCCAGGAAATTCTGGACGAAATCCCCCTTTCCGCTCATGTCCAGCATCTTCAGAAGGCCCTGCTCCGTGGTATCCAGACCGTCTTTGGTACGTCCCTGGCGCTGGGCAATCCAGACGGAGGCCGTACCGGAAGTAATGGTTTCACGGATATAACGGCTCAGAAGCTGCGAGGACAGGTACAGTTCGCGGGCAGAGATGCCACGGATGACCTTGATCATACGATTGGAGCGGATAAGCAGCTCCACCGACTTCACCTTAAGGAGGTTGTCGCCTACGCCAATCTGGGTTTCCGGCAGATGGTAACGCTGCAGGGTAATCTGCGTCAGGGCCGGGTCCAGGATAATATCCCGGTGATTGGACATGGCCAGGTACTTTCTGTCCATGTTTTCCAGCTTCTCAAAGCCCTCATAGGTGTATTCTTTCATGCTGGTGTCCACCACCCAGTTGATGGCCTTGTTCATGACAATCCCCTGGAATTCCTCTACGGTGTGGATGCTGCGCAGCACCTCTCCCAGAAACGTTTCCGGCTTGTCCGGGAAGATGACTTTGGATACCCATTTGGTATTGGGATGATTGGAAAGGCGCGTTAGAGCAGCCGCTGCTTCTTCGTCCGAGAAGGGAGCTATATCAGAAAAATCGGTCAGATCCATAACGTTATCGTTTGTCTTACAAAACTACAAAAATTAAACCAATAAACCTACCTCCGTTCCAATAAAGAGCTGTCTCCGTAGCTCAGGAAGCGGAAATCGTGCCGGAGGGCATAGTCGTAAATGGTGCGCCAATCACCTTGTACAAAGGCCGATACCAACAGAATCAGGGTACTCTCCGGCTGGTGGAAATTGGTAACCAGTTTATCTACAATGCGGAAGCGGAAACCCGGGACGATGATAATGCGCGTACCGCCTACCAGGTTTTCCAGCCCTTCGCGGTCCAGGTACCCGATCAGGGCATCCAGGGCCTCCCGGGTGCTGTACGGATATTCGCGGGTATAGGGTGCCCACTGCTCTACATCGGCGGGAACGCCGTTTTCCAGACAGCTCACGCCCATATAATAGAGGGATTCCAATGTGCGGACGGAGGTGGTTCCCACGGCTATAACAGGCGCATTGCCTTCTTTCAGGCGCTGCAACAGCTCTTTTGACACCACAAACGGCTCCCGATGCATGGGATGTTCGCTCACCAGGGAGCTTTTCACAGGCAAAAAGGTGCCTGCGCCCACATGCAGGCACACCGTCCGGGTCTCAATCCCCTTCTCCCGGATACGCTCCAGCACCTCTTCCGTGAAATGCAGGCCGGCCGTAGGAGCCGCCACAGAGCCGCGGATATGCGCATAGAGGGTTTGGTACCTTTCCGTGTCGATTTGCTCGGATTCGCGGTTTAAATAGGGCGGAATGGGCACTGTCCCGGCAATTTCCAGCACACGGGAGAACGGCGAGCCGTCCTTCCAGACAAAACGCACTACGCCGGTTTGGCCGTCCCGCTCCTCCAGATGGGCTTCCAGGCCCAGCGAGGCAATATCGGCCCTGTTTTCGGGATTATAGAGGTGCAAAACGTCCTGTTTCCACTTTTTAGCATTGCCAATCACGCATTTCCAGGAGCAGGAATCCGTTGCCGCAAAGGCGGTATTGTATTCTACGGGCTGGACGGGCTCCAGGCAAAAAATTTCGATATGCGCGCCGGTTTCGCGCTCAAAATGCAAACGGGCGGGCACTACTTTGGTATCATTGAATACCATGAGTGCGCCTTCCGGCAACAAGTCCGGCAACTGGCGGAACACATATTCTTTTACCGTTCCGTCTTTATAATGCAATAGTTTGGACGCATCACGCTCCGGAAGAGGGTATTTCGCTATTCTAGCGTCCTCCAGGCCATAATTATAGTCCTCAATATGAATTTCTGGTATCATCAGATTTTTAAATTTCATGCAAATGTACAGCTATTCTTGCAAATAGCGAAATCTCAGAAAAAATAAAATTTTTACACTCACAAAGATTACAAAAGTGAAATTTATTTTTGGACATATTCCGTTATTTATGTGAAACCCGGTCGTCATTGTAACATTCTTGCTAAACCTGTTGCTAAAACTCTATAAGAAATTCTTATGATATGTTTTAGCAAATATGTATTATGCTTATTTTCAGTAGTTTATGATAACTATATGAAGAAACACATCGCAAATCGGTGATTTCGCGTACAAAATGGAGGCTATAAAAGGGCGGACACAGGCTTTTACACAAAGAAATTTATTATATAAATCGTTAAATGTCAGTTAAATATTATCTTTATCGGTAGTAGTACATTAGTTAAATATTTGTCATTTTCACATTTGTATCCACCTGCTGCCCCTTTCCCCTATTTGCATTTCTGAATTAACTTGTTTAACTTTGTAACGGCTAAATTTAGAAAAATGAATCGTCGTCTTTTACAGTTTTTGCAGGCCGAAAATCTCACGCAAACCCAATTTGCGGACACACTCTCCGTCGCACGCGGAAGTGTCTCCCATATTCTGGCCGGACGCAACAAACCCGGCTACGATTTTCTGGAAAGTCTGCTGCTGCACTTCCCACGCCTGAATCTGGAATGGCTCCTTACCGGCAAAGGCCGGATGTACAGGGACGTTTCACCGGAAGAAGCCCAGGATCCGGCGCAGCTGGAACTCTTTTCCATGCCCGTACAGGCAGAAGCCCGCAAACTGGAGAAGATTATTGTCTATTACGACGACAATACCTTTCAGGAATTCCGCGCATCCGAATAATTTTGCTATTTTTGTAGCATGAGAAAGAAAAAATCACTCGCCCTGGAGGTCGCGGGACTCAATTTCGCGAATCCTGTGGGCCTTACACAAGGCGCAGAAGGGCTCAAAAAGTGCCCCTTATTTGCTCCTAAGGCCGGTTTTATCGTTGCCACACCCCCAAAGGAAAACCTGATCGACTGGATCACAAAACTGCAAGAATTCACCCGGCAGGGTGTTATTGCCGTAAACCTCGGAAGCGACATCGTCCGTTCTTTCTCCCTGCTGTATGACTTCGCTCATTTCATTATTATAGACCCGGATTCCAACAACGGCATCCGCTCCGCAGATATTTCCGACATGACGGAACTTATCGACGAAATTGTGAGCCTGCGCCTGTGTTACGAGCGCTATACCCCTATTTTTTTACGGCTTTCCCATGCGGAAACGCCCCAAGAACTACACCCTCTGTGCAGCTATGCCCGCCTGTCCGGTCTGGACGGACTGGTAGCACCGGACCCGGAAAGAGTGCGCATGACGCTGGAAGAATGCCAGCATCGCGTGCCGGTAATCGGCGTTGCACAAAACGCAGAAACGGCCCTTGAGGAACTGCAGGCCGGCGCTTCGCTGGTGCAGACGGACCTGAGTTCCCTGGCCCTTGGAAAACTGCTGAAAACGTTAGAAAAACCTTCTCAGGAATGATTGACGCTTGTATTTGTACCATTGGCGATGAAATCCTCATCGGACAGGTGGTAGACACCAATTCTTCCCAACTTGCCCTGGCCCTGGAAGCTGCGGGCATCCATGTAAAACGCATGATTTCACTGGGCGACGACAAAACGGAAATCGCCACCATCTTAAGCCGCGAACTCTCCCAGAATGCCCTTGTCATTTCTACCGGCGGCCTGGGCCCCACCAAGGACGATATCACCAAAGCTGTGCTGGGGGAAATTTCCGGCGCTAAAGGCATGGTAACACACCCCGGCCAGCTGGAAATGGTCCATAGAATCCTCCGGAACCGCGGCCTGGACGTGCTGCCCTCCAACCTGGCCCAGGCAGAGGTCCCCGACACTGCAGAAGTCATTGTGAACCAGCTTGGAACCGCTCCTATCATGGTGTTCCGGAACATCCGGGGCGGCGGAACGCTCTACGCCCTTCCCGGAGTCCCGCACGAGGCTATAGGCGCCATTCCATCTGTCATGGACGATATCCGCAGCCACCAGCCGCTGGACAGCATCCGGCACCGGAATATCATGGTATACGGCATCGCAGAGTCGGCCCTTTCGGAAAAAATTGCCCCCTGGGAAGACGCCCTTCCTGCCGATATGCACCTGGCCTACCTGCCCAACCCGCTCACGGGCATCCGCCTCCGTCTTTCCACTTACGGCGGCAACGCCCAGGAGCAGGAAAGGAGGATGGAGCAGCAGTTGACGCAGCTTAAAGCCCTGCTGGGGCCTCTTGTGTACGCCTCCAAAGACACAGATCTGGAAACCACCGTTGGGGAACTCCTGAAGGCCGCCGGGAAAACCCTCTCTGCGGCGGAATCCTGCACCGGCGGAGAGATTGCCCACCTGATTACTTCCGTTCCCGGTTCCTCGGCCTACTTCCTGGGATCGGTCACTTCCTATGCCATTTCCGTGAAAGAAACCGTATTGGGGGTATCCCCTTCCGTTATCCGGGAAAAAGGCGTGGTGAGCAGCGAAGTGGCCGCCGCCATGGCCGAGGGCGTCCGCCGGCTTACCGGCAGCGATTACGCCGTTTCCACCACCGGATTGGCGGGCCCCGCAGGAGATGCATTCAACCCGGTGGGAACCGTATGGATTGGCGTCGCCGGCCCCAAGGGAACACGCACCGTCCGCTACTGTTACAAGAACGACCGCAAACGCAATATCGAGCGTTTTGCGGCCTCTGCACTCAACTTCCTGCGTCTCCTGCTCATAGAAAAGCTATAGTGCTGATACATAATAAAAGTAACACAAATGTTAAATTTAATAACATTTGTGTTACTTTTTGCTAAATTTCAGTTAATCTGCTAATTCAGAGCACTTTACGATTTTCCGCCAAATAGCCATCAAATTACCGCCGGAGACCTTCTCTATGTCCGTTTCAGCATAGCCGCGGCGGCGCATTTCGTCCCACAATACGGGCATTTTGGAGACATCTTCCAACCCCATCGGCGGCACCGAAATACCGTCAAAATCGGTCCCGATTCCCACGTGGTCGATGCCGGCAAAACGGACGGCGCGGTCGATGTGATCCACCACTTCTTTTACGCCCGGGCGCCAAATTTCCAGCAGACGGTCCTGCATCCGGTGCCAGGCATCGGCCCGTTCCCTGTCTGCGGGATTTTCTATGAAGCGGGCCTCCACGGCATCGGCCTCATCCAGGAGGGCGGCATCGGCAGGGTCCGCGGCGAAACGGTCACTCAGAAAAGCCGGGCAGAAGTTGATGCCCACGTAGCCGCCTTTCTCCCCCAGCGCCTGGAGCATTTCGTCCGTGAGGTTGCGCCGGTGGCCGCACAAGGCCCGGCAACAGGAATGCGTAGCTACTACTGGCGCCTGAGAGTGTTTGATGCAGTCCCAAAAGGTTTTGTCGGAGGCGTGGGACAAGTCAATCATCATGCCCAGGGCATTCATTTCCGCCACCACCTGTTTGCCAAAGGGGCTCAGTCCGCCCCATTTGCGGCCTTCTGCGGCACTATCGGCAATGGCATTGTCCCCATTGTGGGTAAGGGTCATATAACTTACCCCAAGGCGGTAAAACGTGCGTAAAAGCGGCAGGGACTCCTGGATGGGCGCCCCGTTTTCCATCCCCATAAAGATGGAAATGAGTCCGTCGGCCTTGTTCCAGACCGCTTCCTGAGGCGAAAACGCCAGCGCGGCATAGTCCGGATTGGCATCTACGGCATCATATACCGCCGAGAGCATCTCCAGCGCATAGCGCGTGGCGGTATCCGGAGCCAGGGAAGCCGGCGTGTACAGCGCAAAAAAAGAGCCGTCCACGCCGCCCTTCCGGAGCTTGGGGAAATCCACGTGCGCATGCGGATTGTCAATGCCTATATTCCGCAGCCGTATGAGCTGGGAAGGCGTATCGACATGCGAATCGTACATTATTTTACAGTACCGGCGGGTGCCAGCGTAGATTTGACAATCTTATTGACAATGAGTGTGGGAGAACCGGTAAAGAAGAGCGAACTGCCACCCAGCAGGGTCACATTCATCTCTTTCTCCACCGCCACATTCACTTTACCGCCATCCAGTTCCGCCTTCATGGTCTTCACAGGGAATGCAACGGCTTCCACCTCTGCATTCTTGCCTCCTTTCACTTCCAGATACTCGCCCGTACCGGTGAGAATGAGCTTGGAAGAGCCTCCGACATTCAGTACGGCATTCTTGGTACGATGGCTCACGTTGCTGGTAGTTTTTTCACTCAGATTCAGATTCAGGATCTCGCCTTCACCGGAGAGGGCGTTGTCGGAGTTGCCTTTGGCATTCAGCGTAATTTCCCGGGCCTTCTCCGCCAGTTTCAGGATGGCTTTGTCGTCCGTTGTCACCTCCATTTTTTTATCGGCCGTAAGGGTAAGGGCCGCCTGGGCGTTTTTCTTCATGTTTACGGTGATGGAATTGCCCTGCACGGTCAGGTTTCTTACTTGGGCCTTGTCCGTCAGGGAAATGACAATGTCAGACCCGTAGAAGGCCTCTGCGGAGGAAAGGATCACATTGTCATCCAACTCGATACCGTTTAACTGCGGCATGGATACGACGGCGCGGAAAACCGGCTGGGATGCATTCTTACCCTTATATAGCTTCTTGATGTCCTTGGGAACGGACTTCTCGTCGTACGTCAGATAAAGGGTATTGGAACGCACGTAAACCTGGACGTAAGGCGTCAGGTTTTTGTCGGTGGTCAGACGCACGCCATAGGAACCCTTGGACAAGGTTACTTCGAAATCGCCGTTGGCGCTGACCATGGTAAATTCCCCAACGGGCAGTGTACTCTCCTCCAGGTGGTTGACAAACTGCGCACGGGAAGGAAACGCAAATGCGCTTGCCAGTACGGCAAGGCAAAGAAGTTTGCTAAAAAGGTTTTTCATATCGCTAAATAATTAGTTGTCAAGTTGTTCCATAAGTGTTGTCCACTCGTCGGTATCGGCATCCAACGCCCGTTTGAGCTCCAGGTATTCCCGCGTAAGCTCCATCACGTCATCCTGCGGACCGGGGGTGCTCAGGAGCTTCTCTATCTCCCCCATCCGGCCTTCCCGGCGGGCAATTTCCTTTTCCAGGAAACTCACCCGGTTTTGCAGCTTGCGCTGTTCCTTGGACACAAACTTCTGCTGCTGGAATTGCTTCACCTGCTCTTTCACAGGCTTTTCTACCGGTTTTTCCGCCTGCGGCAGCTTGCGTTCCAGTTCCTGCAGGCTTTCCAGTTTGCGCTTTTGCAGGAAGTCCTGCACGCTCCCCAGATGCTCGGTTACCTTTCCATCCCGGAATTCGTACAGTTTATCCACCAGCCCGTCCAGGAAATCACGGTCATGAGACACCACAATTAACGTGCCGTCAAAGGCCTTCAGCGCCTGTTTCAGGATATCTTTTGAACGAATATCCATGTGGTTGGTGGGTTCGTCCAGCGCCAGCACGTTATACGGGCTGAGCATCAGCTTGGCCATGCCCAAACGGGCGCGTTCGCCACCGCTCAGCACAGATACTTTCTTGTCGATATCCTCCCCCTTGAAAAGGAACGCGCCCAGAAGGTCCCGCAGCTTGGTGCGAATCTCCCCAACCGCAATACGGTCCAGGGTGCCAAAAACGGTCTCTGAAGGGTCCAGAATGTCCTCCTGGTTCTGGGCATAATAGCCGATTTTCACGTTGTGTCCCACCTTGGCCTCGCCAGCCTTGGGCTCCAACTCGCCCATAATCACGCGCATGAGCGTGGTTTTTCCTTCGCCATTCCGGCCAATCAGCGCCACCTTCTCCCCTCGCTTAATCTCAATCTGCGCATCGCGGAACACCACCTTCTGCGGGTACCCGACGGTAAGGTCCGTCCCCTTGAACACCACATCACCGGAGCGCTGCGCCGGCGGAAACTTCAAGGAAAGCGTAGCGTTATCGCTTTCGTCAATCTCTATCCGCTCCAGTTTTTCCAGCGCCTTAATGCGCGACTGAACCTGGTTACTCTTGGTGGGCTTGTAGCGGAAACGGTTGATGAAATCTTCCGTCTTCTCAATCATCCGCTGCTGGTTTTCGTAAGCGGCGGTTTGCTGGGCTATGCGCTCTGCTCTAAGCGTAACATACTGGCTATAAGGAACTTTATAGTCATTCACATGCCCCAGCAGGATTTCCACGGTGCGTGTGGTCACATTGTCCAGGAACTTGCGGTCGTGCGAAACCAGCAGTACTGCGCCCCGGAAGGCCTTCAGATAGTCCTCAAACCATTCGATGGACTCGATGTCCAGGTGGTTGGTGGGCTCGTCCAGGAGCAGCACGTCCGGCTGCGAGAGCAGGATTTTGGCCAGTTCGATGCGCATGTTCCAGCCCTGGCTGAAGGTTTCTGTGAGGCGGTCCAGTTCATCGGCCTTGAATCCAAGGCCAAAGAGCACTTTTTCCGCCTGCGCACGAGGCGACAGGCCGCTTTCCAGCGCCAGCCGGTCGTTCAGGTGGTTCATCCGCTCGATGAGCGCCGCATAAGCGGCCGATTCATAATCGGTTCTTTCTGCCAGTTGGGCCGTAATACCGGCGAGTTCCCCCTCCATTTCACGGATATAGTCAAAGACCGACAGGGCCTCTTCCAGCACCGTATGGCCGCGATGGTGCTCCATAATCTGCGGCAAATAGCCAATCTTGAGCGAAGACGGCTTGTCAATGCTGCCGCCGGAAGGCACCTGCTCGCCCGTAATCAGCTTCATGAGCGTGGATTTGCCGGCGCCGTTCTTCCCCACCAGGCCAATCTTGTCGGTTTCGCTGATGTGGAAATTGATGCAGTCCAGCAGGTTCCAGCTGCCAAAGGATACGCTTACGTTATTGATGGATATCATGCGTCTTTTTTACATAAAAGGATGGACAGTTCGTAGAGGCCGTACAGCGGAACAGCCAGCACAAACATGGAAAACGGGTCGCTGGGCGTTATTAACGCACTGAGAATGAGCACGGCAATAAAGGCATGCCTCCGCAGTTTCCGGAGCTGGGCCCTGTGCACAACGCCCAGGCTGGAGAGCACCAGGATAATGGTAGGAAACTCGAACAGCAGCCCGATCAGGAACACCATGGAGGTGAAAAGGGACATGTAGGAACCCAGCGTAATGGTATTGGCGATGGCCTCACTCACCGTATAGTTCATAAAGAACATCAGGCACACCGGCAGTACCACAAAATACCCTACCGCAACGCCCAGGTAAAAAAGTCCGGACGACAACAGGAAGCCTTTCCGCACAGACTTGAGCTCGTGCTCATACAGAGCCGGCGAGACAAACTTCCAAATCTCATATATGACATAGGGGAACGCAATCACCAGGCCGCATAGCATGCTCACCTTCAGGTGCATAAAGAATTGGGCCGATACCTCCGTGTTGATGAGCGTCATCGTAAAATCCAGGCCCAGGAGGCGGTACAGCATAAAATCCGGCTGTGTGGGCCAGAGGACCGCATAGAAAAGCTGACGCGGAAAGGCCAGGAATACCAGCGAACACAGGCACACCGCCACCACCGAGCGGAACAAGGTTCCCCTCAGGGCCTCCAGGTGGTCCCAGAAGGACATTTCACTGTCCTGGACTGCCACCTTTACTTCTCTTCCTTTTTAGGATCGTCCTCCTTAACGGCGTCTTGCACTTCCTTCTCCACCTCATTCATCCCTTCCTTGAAGCTTTTCACACCCTTACCAAGGCCCTTCATGAGCTCGGGAATCTTCTTCCCGCCAAACAAGAGCACAACCAGCAGTACGATGGCAACAATTTCCCAGGTACCAATCATGATGAGCGGATACGCGACCATACTATTATTTGTCGTTAATATGTTTTTCAAAAAGTTCCGTGATGATTTCCGGGCAGCGGATAGGGGTAAAAGTGGCGCTGTCCAGGAAGCCCAGGGTTACTGCTCCCTCCGCGCAGAGTACGCCGTCCTGATTATACACGGCCTGCTTGATGAGCATCTTGGCCATGGGCACTCGGGTTACCTCCGCGGTGGCGGTAAGCACATCCCCCATCCGGGCGGGATGCCGGAAATGGCACTCCAGGGAAACAATGGGGACTAGGACTTTTAATTCCTTCTCACAACGTTCGATGGGAAAGCCCAGCTGCACCATCATCTCGTCCCGGGCCAACTCAAAATAGCGGACATAATTGGAGTGATGCACCACCGCCATTTGGTCGGTCTCATAATACCGGACAGGGAATGTTGTCTTAAACAGAGCCATAACAAAAATGTTACTTACAATTAACAATTATGTTTTATTTACTCTCCTCCAGCGATTTAATCTTTGCTTGCAGGCTTTCAATCTTGGAAAGCGAATCGGACTCCTTTTTGCGCTCGTTTTCAATGACGGCAGCCGGAGCATTGGCCACAAAACGCTCGTTGGAGAGCTTTTTGCGCACATTGTCCAGGAACTGCTGCTGATACAGAAGTTCCTTTTGTGCTTTTTCAAGCTCTTCTGCCACGTTCACTTTGCCCTCCAAAACAACGAACATTTCCAGGGTGCGGACCATGAATCCGACGCCTTGTGCGCCACCGAAATCGGGCACAATTTCCACGACGCAGTTGGAAAGTTTCTCCACCACGGGAATCATATCGGCCGGGAAAGCGCCTTTGATTTTGAGGTTCAGCTGCTCCTTGGGAGGAAGGTTACGCTGGCTGCGTACGCCGCGTGCACCGTTCACCGTTTCCATGGCCAGGGCAAAGTGGTCCAGAACCTCTTGCTTATAGGCCTGTGCCTTGGGCGTAGCGGCATACATGATGGTCTCCCCTTCCTTTCTGGGAGCAATGTCCTGCCAGAGCTCTTCCGTGATGAACGGCATCACCGGATGGATGAGCTTCAAGAGGGCCTCGAAGAAGCCCAGGGTAGCGTTATAGGTAGCAGGGTCTACAGGGCTGCCAAAAGCGGGTTTAATGGCCTCCAGGTACCAGGAGCAATAGTCGTCCCAGAACAGGCGGTAAATGGTCATGAGAGCGTCCGAAATGCGGAACTTGCTGTAATGGTCCTCCACCAGGGCGACGGTCTCGGAGAGTTTGGCGGTGAACCACTCGATGGCCTGGGCGGCCACGGGGCTCTGCTGCACGTCATTGCTCACCTGGAAGCCCTTCACAAGGCGGTAGCTGTTCCATATCTTGTTGCAGAAGGCTGCGCCCTGCTGCACCTGTGCCTCGTCGTAGAAGATGTCGTTACCGGCGCTGGAGCAAAGCAGCATGCCAATGCGGACGGCATCGGCACCGTACTTTTCGATGAGTTCCAGCGGATTGGGGCTGTTACCCAGCGTCTTACTCATCTTCCGGCCCAGTTTATCACGGACGATACCGGTGAAATACACGTTGGAGAACGGCTCCTTGCCCATGAATTCCTCGCCGGCCATAATCATGCGGGCCACCCAGAAGAAGATGATGTCCGGTCCCGTCACCAGGTCGTTGGTGGGATAATAGTAGGCCAGGTCCTTGTTGGGATGATGGTCCGGATGACCGGGTTTTTCCGGGTCGAACACGGAGATGGGCCAAAGCCAGCTGCTGAACCAGGTATCCAGCACGTCTTCGTCCTGTTTGAGGTCTGCGGCCGTAAGGGCCGGATTGATGGCTTGGGCAGCTTTGAGAGCAGCCTCCGGAGTGGGTTCTACCACATAGCTGCCGTCCGGCAGATAATAGGCCGGGATGCGCTGGCCCCACCACAACTGGCGGGAAATACACCAGTCTCTGGCGTTTTCCATCCAGTGCCGGTAGGTATTCACGTATTTCTCCGGGATAAACTGCGTACGGCCGCTTTCTACGGTTTCCAGGGCCATTTTGGCAAGGGATTCCATCTTCAGGAACCACTGGGCGCTCAGTTTGGGCTCAATGACGGCGTCTGTGCGTTCGGAATAGCCCACCGGAGAGGTGTAGTCTTCCACCTTTACCAGGTTGCCGGCTTCTTCCAGCATTTTCACAATCTTCTTGCGGGCCACAAAACGATCCTCGCCCACCAAAATCTGGGCTTTTTCGTTCAGTTTACCGTGGTCGTCAATGATTTCCAGCACGGGAAGGTTGTGCCTGAGGCCAATCTCATAGTCGTGGACGTCGTGTGCGGGGGTAACCTTAAGGCAGCCGGTACCGAAGTCCATCTCTACGTAATCGTCCTCAATCACGGGGATTTCGCGGTTAATGAGCGGAATGAGCACCTTCTTGCCCTTGAGCCAGAAGTGGCGCTCGTCCTTGGGATTCACGCAAATGGCGGCATCCGCCATAATGGTTTCCGGGCGGGTGGTGGCAATGACCAGGTACTTGTCCGTGGGCTTGCCGTTGCCGTCGGAAATAAAGTATTTCAGGTGATAGAAATGGCTCTTGGTGTCCTTGTGGATGACTTCGTCGTCGCTCACGGCGGTGAGGGCCTCCGGATCCCAGTTCACCATGCGTACGCCTTTGTAAATCCAGCCTTTCTTGTAAAAATATACGAAGGTGTTGATCACGGCCTCCGAAAGGGCCGGTTCCATGGTAAAGCGGGTGCGGTCCCAGTCGCAGGAGCAGCCTAACTTCCTAAGCTGCTGCAGGATAATGCCGCCATGCTCCTCTTTCCACTCCCAGGCGTGCTTGAGGAATTCCTCACGGCCAATGTCCTCCTTGGAGATGCCCATGCTCTTGAGCTTGGCCACCACCTTGCTTTCCGTGGCGATGGAAGCATGGTCCGTTCCGGGCACCCAGCAGGCGTTTTTGCCGTCCATGCGGGCTTTGCGGATAAGGACGTCGTTCAGGGTATTGTTAAGGACGTGTCCCATGTGCAGGATACCCGTCACGTTGGGCGGCGGGATCACAATGGTATACGGCTCTTTTTCATTGGGTTCGCTGTGGAAGAACTTATGGTCCAGCCAATACTGGTACCATTTGTCTTCCATCTGTGCGGCACTGTACTTTGCAGCTAATTCTTTCATAACTTCTTCTTTAATCCTACAAATGTACGCTTTTTTCTGCAAATGGGCAATAATCTACCTCTCGGACACAAACACTGAGTCCGCTCTGTCCGTGTACAAAATACCGTCCAGGTGGTCTATCTCGTGCTGGAAGATGACGGCGGTAAAGCCCTCTATCTCTTCTGTACGCTCCGCACTGCAGCCCGGGGCCACATAGCGGATCTGCACCTTGGTATGCCGCGGAACCAGCCCGCGTTTCCCAGGAATGGACAGGCAGCCTTCCGGGCCCACGGCAATCTCCCCGCCCAGGCTATCAATGTGCGCATTCAGGTAGCACTCGAAGGGCTCTCCGGGCTTGTCGAAGCGTTGCACACACACAATGCGTTTGTTCAGGCCCACCTGCGGCGCGGCAATGCCCACGCCGTCCTGGGTGGGATGCTGCACGGTGTAAAGCATCTTGGCCAGGAGCACTTCCAGCTCCGGACTGGCCAGTTCCTGGGCCGTTAAATCCACGCTAATAGCCCGCAGAATGGCGCTGTCTGCCGGGACGTCAATGGTGGTCACATACATCAGGGAGTCCGAGTCCATAATCAGGGCCCTTTCCGCCGGGGTAAAAGCCCGCTGCGCACAGCCCACCGTCAGGGCCGCCAGCAGTATAAATAGAATGGTCTTACGCATAATAACTTCTTTACCACAAATATATTAAAAATCCTTGAAATTCTGTTGCCGACGCGGCAAGGAAAAGGGCCGATTTCCGCGAAAACGTTGCCGCGATTGCAGGTGGAGGGGCTTCCGGAGCCGATTTTTTGCAATCGCGGCAGTCAGGCATAGGCCAGCGGGTCATTGCCGGGGCCTATCGCTTCTTCCTTATCAGTGTGGAAGTAATGTACAAGATGGGCGCGGCCATCTGGCTCAAACGCCAGGGCTACAAATTTGAAAAGGTTAACCTGGTATAAAAGGAGCGGGGAAGATACCCGGCATCTTCTCATTAGGTGCCGGGTATTTTTTCTTATGGAAAAGTTTGGAATTGGCGCGAATAAATCTTAACTTTGGCGTTCGAACAAAGCGGCAGACTTTTTCTTATGGTTAAGTTGTATTCTACATCCTTTAAAAGGATAATGAGCGTTTGTATCGCCAATGCCTTTAGGTGTATACTAAAGGATTCAAGGAATACTGCCTTCACGCCTGGGGTAACTACCTCCGGCGGTTTTGTTTCTGTTAGTCCTATTGGTTTAGACAATTCAACCTTAAAAACAAAAGCAATATGAGAAAAGAAAAAAAGGCCTATGAGGCCCCAATTACAGAATCCCTGGAACTACGCTTCGAAGGGTTGGTGTGTACTAGCCCCAATAAATGGGATAACTCAATTCAAACCGGCACTTCCTGGGGAAGCGGCTCAAATGATTATGGTATGGAATAATTGATGAGTTGACCTATGAAGAAGATTTTCAATTACGTAATGCTTGCCACTACATTTGTGGCTACATTTGTTGCCTGCTCTAAGGGCGTCATGGTTGAAGAAGAAGCTCCAATCGAAAAGGAGGAAAAAGTTGAGCAACCGGAAAAGACGCCGACCACCAAGACAATTCAGATTAGTACCGATGTACAGACTAAAACTACGCTTGATTCTGGTCACGCGAATCTTGTCTGGAGTACCGGAGATCAGATTAGTCTTTTCAACAATGTTAATGATGATAATGATGCCTTGACCTATTCTGCCGGTAATTATATTACCGTCGATGTGCCGGTAGCGACTACTGAGGTGTATGGCCATTATCCATATTATTCAGCTAACACATCCGGTCCTGACAATGTCAGTGTATATATCAGCAATGCGCAGACTCAGGAAAACCCTGGCGAATTAAATGGCGCGAACTATCCTATGGTGGCAAAAGGAACTGTTACCGCCGATAACAAGGCGAAAATGCTATTCTATCCTGTCGCTTCTGCATTGGCGTTAAACATTTATCATACTGGGCTTGTTGGTACAGAGACCGTTACTTCAGTAAAGGTAACACCTACCGCAAATACTGAATATATTAAGCGTCAGTATATGGACTTGACCGGCTCTGGGCTCAAGTATACAACAGCTTCTGGTTCTGACCCTATAACTGTTACTCTGACCAATCCTCTTACTCTCGGCAATACAAAACCTGCTGATTCTCAGACTTTCGATGGCCAGATTTATGTATGTCTTGCTAAGCAGTCTTATACTTCTGTGAAATTTGAGATTACCACGAGCAAAGGTTTATATACGATCACATCTAATACTACTCCCTTTGATTGTGTGACCAATGACTTTGTTCCTGTCAACATAAATCTCTATAAAGCATCATTTAAGAGCTTAAATGATGGGAATTATGTAATTCTTTCAAAGGATGGTGATGACTATTACGCCGTCTCTTCATCACCCAATGCTTCTTCTGAAAGAAGAGATTGTGTTGCTTATTCCTATGATGGAGGTAGTACTACTTCAACATCGAATGCTAATTTGATATGGTCAATTAACCGTTCCGGAAATTGTTTTACTATTTCTAATCGAGGAAAGTATTTGTCATCGGGATCCAATACGGCTCCTCTCTCGGTAGATGCATATAATTGCGTCATCGATTTTGGTGAATCCGCAAATGGTTATTATATTAAGAATAGCGATTCTTCTAAGAATTTTAAGCGTAACGGCACCTATGGATTCGGCTTCTATACATCTGCGGCTGAAGAACTTTTGCTTGTACCAGCAACGTTCTCTGGCAGTCCCATTGTTTCTGTTTCGTCAACACCCATTGAATTAACATCAGATGATACTGGCGAAAAGAACTTAGCGTGCGAAGTATATTATGCCTCCTCAGTCTCTGCCGCTGCGTATGTAGACGATGATTCATCTTCTTCATTAAGCACTTGGCTTACTGCTTCTTATTCCGATGGAAAGATTACGTATAGTGCCTCTTCAAGCAATACAACAGGAAGTCCACGTACCGCTTATATTATAGTTCAGGCCACAAACGCAAATGGTACAACTGAATCTTCTGCTATTGCTGTTACACAGAGAAAAGCCGGTGTATCTTTGTATACTTCTATATAACATAAATTTAACTTGCTGTAGCATAGAGCTTTGCGCTTAAGGCATCAAGAGCCCTCTGCGTCCGCTCAATCTTTCTTTTGAGGAGCGTTTCCTCATCCAAGCCGACCCGTCCTTCA
>Ga0310695_10000964_pt1 | contig 70506 bp, 57 predicted proteins | sample RumenRJG_04DNA_FD_203882 | JGI IMG/M metagenome (GOLD analysis project Ga0310695, IMG submission 203882) | Bovine rumen microbial communities from Lethbridge, Alberta, Canada - RJG_04 (v2) (version 2) | ecosystem: Host-associated > Mammals > Digestive system > Stomach > Rumen | place: Canada... | reverse complement strand
AAGAAAAAAATATGCAACCTGAAGTGTTAAAAACGAGTAAACCGCTATAAATTAGCGGTTTACTTCAAGTCGTTCAAAGTTGTTCGGAGTTGTTTCTAAGGCTCTACTTTCCGATGCAGAAGTGGGAGAAGATTTCGCCGAGGATGTTGTCGGTGGTGATTTCGCCGGTGATCTCGCCGAGCCAGTGGAGGCATTCGCGGATGTCCTGGTCCAGCAGGTCGCCGCTCAGGCCGCTGTCGAGGCCGTCAATGGCGCGGGCGATGGCGTCACGGGCGCGGGTCAAGGCCTGATAGTGGCGCGCGTTGGTGACGATGACGGCGTCGCTGTCCACGCTGGGCATGAATGCGGTCTTGACGATGAGATCGCGCAGGGCCTCGACGTCACTGTCGCTCTTCGCACTGATGGCCACGACTGGCGTGTCCTGGGGCAGGAGGTCATTCAGTTCACTCCTGGCGGCAAAATCGTCATCGAGGTCTGTCTTGTTGAGCACGGCGATGAGTGCCTTGCCGCTGCAATGGGCCATGATGTCACGGGCCATGCTGGTGTCGGCGCTGGTGACGTCAACAACCCAGAGCACGAGGCTGGCCTTGTCGATGGCCTGCCATGAGCGCTCAATGCCCATGCGCTCGACGGCATCGCTCGACTGGCGGATACCTGCCGTGTCGATGAACCGGAAGAGCGTACCGCCCATGACCACGGTGTCCTCGATGGTATCGCGGGTAGTGCCGTGGATGTTGCTCACCAGTGCCCGCTCGTCGCCCAGCAGGGCGTTGAGCAGGGTGGATTTGCCGGCATTGGTCTGCCCGACGATGGCGACGGGAATGCCGCCCTTGATGGCGTTGCCGTCGCGATAACTGTCGGCCAAGCGGGAGATGCTCGTGTGGATTTCATGGGCCAAGGCTGTCACCTCGCTGCGGTCGGCAAAGGTAACGTCCTCCTCGCCGAAGTCCAGTTCCAGTTCAATCAGTGCCGTGAAGTGCAGCAGTTTATCCCTCAATGCCTTCAACTCGTCGCTGTAGCGGCCGCGCATCTGGTTCATCGCCACATGATGGGCCGCGCGGGACTGTGCCTCAATGACATCGGCAACGGCTTCGGCCTGCGAGAGGTCCATGCGCCCGTTGGCAAAGGCGCGGCGCGTGAATTCGCCAGCCGTGGCGTGCCGGCATCCTGCGTCGATGAGCGTCTGCACCACCTGTTGCTGTATCCACATCGAGCCGTGGCAAGCCAGTTCCACCACGTCCTCGCCCGTGAACGAGTTGGGGGCGCGATAGACGGTGAGCACGGCCTGGTCAAGGATTTCGCCATCAGCATCCACCAGGCGCCCCAGATGGACGGTGTGGCTCTTGATGGAGTCAAGCGCCTTGCCCTGCCAGCGGCGTTGCACGATGCTCAATGCCTGGGGGCCGCTGACGCGGATGATGGCGATGCCTCCCCTACCCTGCGGGGTGGAAACGGCACATATTGTGTCTCCTGTGAGACCTGTCAGTTCAGTGATATTCATCGGCGGGGATAGTATGAAGGCCAGTCCTTGATATTCTGCTTACTCTCGATCACGTTCTCGACTTTGTCCTCGAGCAGGGCCAGGAAGTCATATCCCGTGAGGGCTTCCACCTTGTCGATGGTGGTGGCATAGTTGGTCCAACTGTTGGGCATCTTCTTGTTTTCCATCACAAAGGCGATGGCCCTGTTCTGCTCGGGCGAATAGATGACCTTGAAGAAACGCTCGGGCACGGCAATGTCCTGGTGCTTGCCGATGCGCTTCATGTTATTGGACAGGATGGGCCCCGTGAAGACAACGAGGCGCTTGGCCGTGCGCGACCACTTGTGGACAGCCTCCTCGACATGGCGCCACTCGCCGTCGTTCATCTCGTCGAGTTGCGGGCAGATGTTGGTCATCAGGAAGCATTGCCTCATCGCGGTCTTGTCCCAGCGCATGTCCATCGCGGGGGCCATGTGGCCGCGGGTATAGCCGCTCTCCTTGTATTCCCACCAGTCGGGGCAGCCCTTCACGTTGTGGTCCCGTTCAAACTTGTAGTTTGCCCTGTTCTCGGCATCACGCGAGTCGGCCATCGACGTCATGGTGTTAGTCAACTCATAGGCCACACAGTTGGGCACACGGTAGTACTTGTTGAAATAGACCACAATCGACTTGTAGTGCACCGTCTGGTTATCCAGGCGCTCGGGCAACCTGACGTCGAGCAGCGACGCGTCGCCCGTCGGCTGGTAGTGCTTGCCCTCGTCACGCGGTTGAGGGGTGGACAATTCATTGCTATAGGCACTCTTGTAGAACGAGTCCACCTGTGCCGACTCGTCGGCCCGCTCACTGCCGCCACGGCATCCAGCAAGTGCCATCGACAGCAACAGGGCGCTATAAAAAATCAAATGCTTCCTCATCAAGTTCTTCCATTTAAATCGTTATTGAACCGCAAATATACAGAAAAATCCTCACACCGCCGCCGCATTATTGCCAATCTTCTATCCTGCACTGGTGCTTGGGCATGGCACTCGAGAAGGTGAGGCCGGTGCGGCGCTCCACCTCGGCCACAGTGACGGCATACTTGCTGATGCTGCCGGGACACGGCTTGTTGTCATAGATGAAGGCGATGGCACGCTTCTGGTCGGGGGCGAACACGACCTTGAAGAAGGCGTCGGGAACGGCGATGTTCTGCTGCTGCTTGCCTATCATCCTGGGGTTCTTCCCCATGATGGGGCCGGTATAGACCATCAGGCGCTTGTCGCGCTTGGCCCAGCGGTGCACCTTCTCTTCCAGCACGCGCCAGTGGTCATTGTTGAGTTTGGTGTCCTGGGGGCACATGTTAGTCATGTAGAAGCACTGGGCCATGGTCGTCCTGTTCCACCTCATGTCCATCGCCGGTGCCATGTGCCCGCGGCTGTAGCCCGTGCCCCGGTATTCCCACCCCTGGGGACAGGACTCCACGGCAGGGTCGTGGGCATACTTGAAGTTCTTGCGGATTTCATGGCCGGGCGCGTCCGACATGTCGACCATGGTCGCCGTCAGTTCATAGGCCACACAATTGGGGATCCTCAACGATGGATTGAAGTTCACCCTGATGGCCTGGTAGTTGATGACCTGGTTATCGACCCCCCGGGGGATGCCAACGGCCAGCCATGCGCTTGCACCCGACCGCGCACCTCCCTGCGGTGTCTTGCCGACGGTGGGCACACTAGCCAGCGACGAGGCCACCGCGGGCCTTGATTTGCGGGCTTTAGCGCCCTTGGCCGACTTTTTGGCCTTGCGGGCTTTCTTTTTCTTTTTTGACTTTTTCTTGCTCTTGGCCTGGGCCGACCACTGGGTAGTGACCATGCTGTCGCCCATCACTTGAGGAGGCAGTGCCCCGCAAGTGATCATTGCTGCTACAAGAATCCAGATTCTGACTAGTTGCTTCATGATTATCTATTATCGCTATTGATAGTTGTAATCGTTAATTGCCCTAGTTGAGCCAGGCATCGAGGTTGACAGGTGACTCCAGCCGCTGCTGCACGTCGGACGGGAGCAGCGGGAAGAAATCCAGCCCCGTCTGCCGCTCCACCTCATCGACGCTCACGGCATACTCCCGCAAGCGCCCGCCGCACGGGCCGTTGGGATAGATGAAGGCGATGGCGCGCATGGGCCTCACGCACGGGGCCATCACCACCTTGAAGTAGCGGCTCGGCACGGTGACCTTGCCGCTGGCCAGCGTCGTGTCTGTGGCGATGACGATGGGGCCGGCGATGACCAGCAGGGCGCTGTCGCGCACCACCCATTCACGCACCTTTTCTTCCAACTTGGCCCATCCGCCCTCGTTGAGCGCCTTGTGCATCGGGCACACGTTGGTCAGCAGGAACGATTGCCTCATGGCCTGTGCGCTCCACTTGAGGTCGGCGGCTGGCACGAGATGGCCACGGTCCATACCACTGCCGGCATAGTCCCCGACGTCGGGACAGCCCGTCACACCAGTGTCGCGGGCAAATTCTCCGGCACGCTCCTGGGCGCCATGCAGTTCGCTGGCTAGCAGTTCATACTCGGCACAGTTGGCAATGCCCCTCCCTCGGTTGAAGTGCACTGCAAAGGCCTCACGCCTCACCAGCGTGTCGCCGACTACATGAGGCACATGCACCGTCAACAGGCTGTCACGCCTGTCAACGGATAGGGGTACAAGATGTGTCACATCACGATTCACGAGCACATGAACCAGCAAATAGCATGCCAAAGACAGCAAGAGCCCCCAAAGGCAGAACTTCAAGGTGTCACCCCATCGCTGATATAATGACCTCAAGGACCGGTTCATGGATCATCATCGACGTTTAAAAACCGACAAGGGATGCCGCAACGACAACGTGCGGTGCCAGAACAGGGCCACAGCCACAATGAGCACCACACCGGTCCTCCACGTGAAGAACAAGTGATGCCACGTGTGCTGCAGCAGAACAAGAGCCCACGCCACAGGCGCCAGGGCCAGCAACAGCAGCCAGGCATGATCGCGCAGGCATTGCCATGAGCGCCCCAACAAAATGGAAACCGCCGCGACAACGCCGCACACTGCCGCGACCATCATCACGGTCTTGTCCAGGCACCAGCGCATGTATTCCCCCTCATCGACGCCGACGGTGCGCATCCTGATGGCCCCAAACGCGTCATCAAGGGCAGAATAACCCGTGACAAGCCCGGCAAGGGCCCACTTGGACGCCCACAGCAACGCATAGCCTCCCAGCCATGCCAGGGCCATGAAAACGAGTTCGCGCCAGGGACGCGCGGGCTTGCGGCAGAGGATGCCAACCGCCGCAGGCACGGCCATGGCCACCAGGGGGGTGGTGAGCAGGTCGAAAAAAGCCGTCAACCCACCGATGACGAAAAACAGGGTGAGCGCCCAGGTGCCATCAATCACCGACGGCCGCCACAGGATGAGCAATGACGACACAAGGGCGATATAGAACGTGGGCACCATGTTCATGCACCAGGGCACCGTGGGCACCATCACCGCCAGCAGGCTCAGGCAGATGGCCAGTGCCTCGCCCCGACCCACGCGTCGCCACAGCGCCGCTGCCAGGGCCAACAGCAGGACCGTCAGCAGGGCCGCGTTGACCCAGCGGATGGTGCGCACCGTCGCCACACACAGCAGCGGGCGCAACACCACCTGATTGCCGTGCCAGTAGCGGCTATAGACGGTCAAGGGCGGCTTGTCGGCCACGGTCCCGTCCATCATGAGTTGGGCCCCCTCGATGGTGGAGCCGTCCCGCATCATGAACGAGGCATCCATCGCGGCCTGCAAGGGGTGGTCACTGTCGGTACAATAGGCAATGCCCAGCAGCAGGCAGTCGCTGAAGACGTCAACCGCGAGCGGATTCACCTCGCCCACACGGGCGCTGAACACCTCGCCGTCGTCTATCACCTGGCGCACCGACTGGCGCACGTTGTCCTCGATAACGCGCGAGGGAATGCTGAAGGCCCCCACCAGGGCCACGGTAAACAGGGCCACCAGCGACAGGTATGCGACGAGTATGTGCTTCACCACCTTCATGCTAATGTCATTATGCCACCGCAAAAATACAATTTTTTGCCATAGCGGCAAAAAAACGATACAGCAGTTGGCCCGAACCCTGCGGGGCTAATGCGAATTTCACGAATATTTTTCGTGTAATACGTTTTCTTAGCGTAATTAGCGTTAAAAAATTTAGGGCCAACTGCTATATTGTTCCCCTCCCCCCAAAAAAATCGCAGAGAGGCGCCTTTTGGCAAAATGTTGGAAGAGATTGTTCGTTTTATCAAAGTAAATCATTATTTTTGCGATGTCAAATCAACAAAATCACTATTATTTGCAATGAAAAGAAATACAAAGGCTTATGTACTCATGTTGGCGATGTGGCTGTCGCTGACGTCGATGACCACGCTCAATGCGTGCAGCAGTCAAGTCAACAAGGCAGCCGTGAACACGACAACTGCCAGCCAGCAGCCCACCGCGAGCGCAGCGGCTACCAGTGGCGAAGTCATCCTGGGCGCAGCCCGCACCGCGCAATATGTTCCCCTGCTGGAGGGCAAGCGCGTGGCCCTGTTGAGCAACCAGACCGGCATGGTGGGCGACAAGCACACCCTGGACCTGATGATAGAAAACGGTGTGAACGTGGTGACTATTTTCTCGCCCGAGCACGGATTTCGCGGTAATGCCGACGCCGGTGAGCACGTGTCGAGCAGTATCGATGAGAAAACAGGCATCCCCATCGCGTCGCTCTATGACGGCAAGTCACCGATGCCCAGCAAGCAGGTGATGGACGGCATCGACATCATCGTGACCGACATCCAGGACGTGGGGCTCAGGTTCTACACCTACTATGTGACGATGATCAACCTGATGGATGCCGCGGTGACCTACGGCAAGCAATTCATGGTGCTGGACAGGCCCAACCCCAACGGCATGACGGTTGACGGCCCGATACTGGACATGACACTCAAGTCGGGCGTGGGCCGCCTGCCCATCCCCACCGTCCACGGCATGACCCTGGGCGAACTGGCCCAGATGGCCAATGGCGAGGGATGGCTCAAGGATGGCAAGAAGTGTGACCTCACGGTCATTCCCTGCCAGAACTATACCCACCAGACGCGCTACACGCTGCCCATTGCCCCAAGTCCCAACCTGCCCAACATGCTTGCCATCTACCTGTATCCCTCGATGTGCTACTTTGAGGGCACCACGGTGAGCCTGGGTCGCGGCACCGACTGGCCATTCCAGGTCTATGGTCACCCGGACATGACGGGTTATGACTTCGAGTTCACCCCCAAGAGCCGCCCGGGCGCCAAGACACCTCCCCAGATGGACAAATTGTGCCACGGCGTGGACCTTCACAACCTCGATGCCGAGGAGGTCATTGCCCAGGGCATCAACCTCGAGTACATCATCGACGCCTACCGCAACCTGACCAAGAACGGCAAGCAATTCTACCTCAAGAGCAACTTCTTTGACCTGCTGATGGGTACCACTACCGTGCGCCAAATGATTGCCGATGGCAAGAGCGCAGAGGAAATCAAGGCCACCTGGCAAGCCGACGTCGAACTCTTCAAGGCCCAGCGCCGTCCATACCTCCTGTATGCCGAGTAAGGCGATAGAGTAGCGAGTGGAGATAATTAAACCTATTCACTGAAAAAAATAAAAAATAAAAAAAAGATATGACTCCCTGGATTGTACTTGCCACGATTGTTGGCTACTTCATTCTGCTGTTTATCATCTCGTGGGCAGCGTCGCGCAAGAGCGACACGGCAACCGCCCTGAGTGGCGGCCGCCAGGCCCCGTGGTTCATCGTCGCCATCGCCATGCTGGGTGCCCCCATCTCGGGCGTGACCTTCATCTCGGTTCCAGGCATGGTGGTCACCAAAGGCTTCAGTTACATGCAGATGGCGCTGGGCTTCATCGTGGGTTACTTTGTCATCGCCTATGTGCTCATTCCCCTGTTCTACAAGCGCAACCTGGTATCCATCTATGGCTATCTGGAGCAGCGATTTGGCGGGAGCACCCACAAGAGCGGCGCGTGGTTCTTCTTCATCAGCAAGATGCTGGGCGCGGCCGTGCGCTTCTATGTCGTGTGCGTCACGCTGCAGTTGCTGGTGTTCTCGCCACTACACATCCCCTTTGTCATCAACGTCATCGTCACCATTGCGCTGATTTTCCTGTACACCTTGCAGGGCGGCGTGAAGACCGTCATCTGGACCGACACGCTGAAGAGTTTCTGCCTCATCTTGTCGGTCGTGCTGAGCATCTATTTTGTCGCCAAGGGACTGGGTTATGACCTGGGCGGCCTGTGCAAGGCCGTGGCCGGTGACGAGTCGTCGCGCATCTTCTTCTTTGACAACCCCAAGGAGGGTACCTACTTCTGGAAACAGTTCATTGCCGGCATCTTCATGGTCATCGCCACAACAGGCCTCGATCAAGACCTGATGCAGCGCAGCCTCGCCTGCAAGAACGCCAACGAGTCGGCCAAGAACCTCATCGTGAGCGTCTTCCTGCAGGTGATCGTCATTGCCCTGTTTCTCATCCTGGGCACCCTGCTCACGCTCCACGTCAAGGCTCACGGCATCGCCATGCCCGAGAAGACCGACGAACTCTTTGGCACGGTAGCCTTCAGCCAGGGCATGCCCGTGTTGCTGGGCGTGGTGTTCATCATCGGCCTGATTGCTGCCGCCTACTCGGCTGCCGGCTCGGCGTTGACATCGCTCACCACCTCGTTTACCGTCGATATTCTCGAAGCGGACAAGAAGCAGGACGACCAGACCCTGGGCCGCACACGCCGCATGGTGCACATCGCCATGGCTGCCGGAATGGGGCTGGTGATTCTCATTTTCTATGCCATCAGCAACAGTGATGCCATCAGTGCGGTTTACACGCTGGCCAGTTACACCTATGGTCCGATTTTGGGCTTGTTTGCCTTTGGCATGATGTGCAAGAGCCCGGTGCGTGACCGTCTGGTTCCCGTGGTGTGCATCGCCGCGCCCGTCATCAGTTTTTTCATCCAGATGTGGTTGAAGAGCCAGTTTGACTACACACTGGGCTTCGAGTTGCTGCTGCTGAACGCCGCCTTGACCATGATAGGCCTGGCGCTGCTCATCAAGAAGGATAATAACTCCTAACTTCTAACTCCTAACTCCTAACTCCTAACTAAAAGAAGATGGCTCGCAACCTCATCAATCGCTACGTGTGGCTGGTGGACACCATCAGCCGCTACGGGCGCATCACGCTCAAGGCGTTGAACGAGGTCTGGTTGCGTAGCGACATCAGCGAGGGCCAGCCACTGGCACGACGCACTTTTTTCCATTACCGTGACGGAGTCGAGCAGATGTTTGACATCAACATCCAGTGCGATAAGGCGACGTTTGAATACTATATCGACGACTCGGGTGGAGAGAGCGATGCCCGCCTCAGGTCATGGCTGGTGGACTCGCTGTCGATGAGCGGCATGCTGGGCAATGCGCACGACATCAGCAACCGCATCATGCTCGAGAATGTGCCCTCGGCCCGCGAGCATCTGCCCGTCATCATCGACGCGTTGAAGCAGAATCACCGCATCCGATTCTCCTACAAGAGTTACACCCGTTCCCTGCCCACCGACGGCATCGTCCTTGAGCCCTACTTCGTCAAGATTTTCAAGCAGTTGTGGTATGTCATCGGGCTCAATATCAAGGATGGTCTGATCAAGACCTATTCGCTGGACCGCATGAGCCACCTGAACCTCATGCAGGAGACTTTCGCCATGCCCGAGAACGTCAAGCCGTCGGAGTTCTTCAAGGACTGCTTTGGCATCATTACCAACCAGAACAGCCCCAAGCGCATCGTCCTGCGCGTGGAGCCCACTCAGGCCAAATACTTCCGAGCCCTGCCACTGCACAGTTCCCAGCAGGAGGAAGTGCACGACGACTACTCCATTTTCTCCTACATGATGCGCATCACCTATGACCTGAAGGAGGAACTCATGTCCCACGGCTCCAGCATCGAGGTGCTGGAACCCAAGGAACTGAAAGCCCTCATCCGCACCGAACTAGAGCAAGCCCTCAAGAACTATCAATAAATCAAGAAAAAGCAAATGAAACGTCAACTGTTTATATTACTTGCGCTGTTGCCGTTGCTGCTGGCGGCACAGGTGGGAGACCTGCCCCGCAGCGCGCCCGCAGCCGAGGGCGTGAGCACCCAGGCTGTCATCGACATGATGGACTCGCTGATGGCACTGCCCGATTGTGAAATCCACCATGTGATGGTCCTGCGACACGGCCGCGTGATTGCCGAGGTGCACCCGGCGCCTTTCCGTGCCGTGGACGCCCACACGCTCTACTCGGCCAGCAAGACCTTCACCTCGCTGGCAGTGGGCATCGCCATCGACGAGAACCTGCTACGGCTTGACGACCGCGTGGTGACCTTCTTCCCCGACAAACGCCCTGACACCATCAGCGACAATCTGGCCGCTATGACGGTGCGCGACCTGCTGATGATGGCCGCTGGCATCAAGCCCGACTGGGCCATGCGTGACCTGGAAGGCGCCGACTGGATCAAGGTGTGGCTGGCCAAGCCGTGTGACGAGGCGCCTGGCACTCACTTCCAGTATGACTCGATGTGCACCTTCATGCTCAGCGCCATCGTGCAGCGCGTGACGGGGCGCACCCTGCTCGACTACCTGAACCAGAAACTTTTCGGCCCCATGCACATCACCCAAGCGGATTGGGAAATGAGCCCCGACGGCATCAGCACCGGCGGCTGGGGATTGCGCATCCAGGCCGAGACGATGGCCAAGTTGGGCCTGCTGCTTTTGAACAAGGGCCGCTGGGAAGGCAAGCAACTCGTGAGTGCCGCCTACATTGAAGAGGCCTGCTCGCCGCTCATTTACTACCAGAACAGGAAAGAAACCGATGCGCCCACCGACGGCAATCAGGGCTACGGTTACCAGATTTGGCGTTGCAAGTGGCCTGGAGCCATCCGAGCCGACGGCGCCTTCGGCCAGTACTCGGTCGTTGTGCCCCAAGAGGACCTCGTGGTGGTCATCCTGGGCGTGATTCCCAACGGTCATTCCGAGTTGGCCTGCATCTGGAACCAGTTGATGCCGGGTATCAAGAGCAATGATCCCCTGCAGCCCGAGAAGAAACTGCAGGCACGCCTGAATCAATTGTGTGCTACTGCCTCGTTGCCACTCCCCAAGGGCAAGCAACAGACCAAGCGGGGAGAACAGATTGCAGGCATGATCATGCAGTTGGATGCCAATCAGCATGGTTACAGGAACCTGACTATCACCTATGACGGCTCATTGCTAATTACCTATAACGATGGCACTCAAGACCTCTTGAGCAGTGGCTATGGCAAGTGGCGCTACACGAGCATGAGGGGCCTCCCACCCTACTCCATCAATGCCGTGAACCGCATGCGCGACCTCAAGCATGACTTTGTGGCCGCGTCGGCCTATGCCTGTACATCGCCCACGACGCTCGAGGTGCGTGTTCACTATGTGAACTGGATCAGCGGCACGACATTCACCTTCGACTTCGACAAGAACGAGGTGACCATGTGCGACAATTTCCCGGGATCCAAGCCCGAGACCGTCCATTTCCTTGGCCTTAGAAATTAACGTATTCATGCCATGATAAAATACTGTTTATTGACCGTTGTCTTGCTATTGGGCGCCTGCCTGACCGCCATGGGGCAGGTGGGTGAGTTGCCCCGCAGCACACCCGAGGAACAAGGCGTGAGCGGCGAGTTGATCAAGTCCTTTATCCATAATCTGACTAGCCAGCCCAATGTGGACGTGCACCACTTGATGATCCTGCGCCACGGCAAGGTCATCCATGAAGATCATGCCGCCCCCTATCGAGCCACCGACGTGCATACACTCTACAGCGCCAGCAAGACAGTGACGGGCCTGGCTGTGGGCCTCGCCGTTGACGACGGGCTGCTCACGGTCGATGACAAGGTGTCAAAATACCTGCGCGACAAGATGCCCGCAACACTGTCTCCCGCCCTTGACAGCCTAACGGTGCGCAACCTGCTGATGATGGCCGCTGGCCGCATCGAGGACAAGGACAACAAACCCGAGAATGAGAGCGACTGGCTCACGGCTTGGTTTGCAGGCGAGTTTCAGGGGGTCGGCAAGGAGTTCTTCTATGACTCGATGTGCACCCACGCGCTGGCGGCTATCGTCACGAGAGTCACGGGCAAGTCCCTGCTTGACTATGTCAACGAGCGCATTTTCACACCCCTGCACATCACCGTCGCCGACTGGGAACTGGCACCGGACAGCATCGAGGCCGGATGCTGGGGATTGAGGCTACAGGCCGAGAGCGAGGCCAAACTGGGCCTGCTCATGCTGCATCAGGGCAACTGGAACGGCCAGCAACTGGTGAGCGCGCAATGGATTCACGACATGACCCAGCGCCTGATTTCCACCGAGAAACCCTTGCCCAAATTGCCATGGAAGGAGCGTTTCCTGAATTTCCTGAGGCGAATCTGGCACAGCGTCCGCTCGTGGTTCACGGGCTATAACTCGGACGACTATTTCATGGGCTACGGCTACCAGACCAAGGCCATCCAGCACCCGCGGGCGGAGTGCTTCTTTGCTGCCGGCTATGGCGGGCAACTCATCTATGTCGTGCCCGAGTTGGACTTTGTCATCGTCATCAACGGGCGGGCCGCCAATTATGGCCACGAACTCAACACGATATACTATAACTTTATCGAGCCCTTCCTTGATAACGCAGGCGCCCTGATGAAGGCCGCCCCGATCCACCTGTCCATCGAGATGCCACAGGGCAACGCCACTCATCCGCTTGAGGATACCCTGTTGCGTGTCACCTATGGCCTCGAGGACAACCTGCTGGGGCTGCAGTTCCTCAGGGTCAGCCGGTCGGGCAACGACCGCGTCTTCACCATGATTGACAAGCGGGGCCCGCTGCGGGCCATTGCAGCCTGTGGCGAGTGGCGCATCACCACCAGCGACGAACGGCCCATCTACAGCCTGGAATGCCTAGAGCCGCTGTTGGGCACCCAACGCCCGTTCACCACGGCGGCGGCCTATGCCTGGCAGGGCGACACCCTGGTGATGCGTGCAGACTGGCTAGACGGAGGCGACAACCGCCGCTTGAAGATTCACCCCGAGGGCACGCATGTCACCGTGATTGCCAACGAGAGTTATGACGCGCTGTTGACCGACACCATCATGGGTGAAATCGCCGAAGTTGAATGGAAAACAGGAGCAGATATCTAAATGCGTGACATTACCGACATAGCAGACGTCAAGCGGCGTTTCCTGGCCCACCTGACAATGGAGAAAGGCATGAGCCGCAACACCGCCGCTGCCTATGGCGACGATGTGGACAAACTCACGCGCTATCTTGCCGATGCGGGCATCGCCGTCGAGCGCGCCTCGACCGACGACCTGGAGCGATTCATCTGCGACCTGCAGGACGTGGGCATCCAGCCGCGCTCCCAGGCCCGCATCATCAGCGGGGTGAAGAGTTTCTACAAGTTCCTGCGGCTGGAGGGATACATGGACGACGACCCCACCGAACTGATACTCACGCCCAAAATCGGCCGCCACTTGCCCGAGGTGCTCACCATCGCCGAGATTGATGCCATGATCGAGTGCATCGACATGTCCAAGGCCGAGGGACAACGCAACCGCGCCATCATCGAGACGCTGTACGGCTGCGGCCTGCGCGTGAGCGAACTGGTGACGCTCAGGCTGTCCCAACTCTTCCTGGACGAGCGCTATGTCATCATCCAGGGCAAGGGCAATAAGCAGCGCCTGGTGCCCATCTCCCCTGTCGCCATCGAGCAGATCAACCTCTACCTGGAGCAGACCCGTTCCCACCAGGTGGCCAAGAGGGGCTGCGAGGACATCCTGTTTCTGAACCGCCGCGGCGCGATGCTCACCCGGCAGATGATTTTCCACATCGTCAAGCAACTGTGTGAACTGGCGGGCATCAAGAAGGCCGTCAGCCCTCACACCCTGCGCCACAGTTTCGCCACCCACCTGCTCGAGGGCGGTGCCAACCTGCGCGCCATCCAGCAGATGCTGGGCCATGAGAGCATCACCACCACCGAGATCTACGTCCACATCGACCGCACCCGCCTGCGCGACGAGATCCTCAGCCACCACCCCCGCAACAATAACTAATGAAGCGTTACCGAAGAGAGATGCAGGGCAAGAGTTTGCCATTTGGAGATTTTTCATTAAATTTGCCGCGACTACTGAAATCAAGCATCCGCACCAACAATGATGAAGAGACTGATATTACTGGCCGTGGCGGTACTGACGCTCACAGGAACCGCCCATGCATGGTCATGGTGGGACAACTATCCCCCCGATAACGAGAACGTCAGGTTGACCTCGACCAACCTTCCCATCGTCTGGATTGACGTGGACGGGGAATACATCGACACGTCTGAGCGCATCACAGCACGCATGAAGATTATCCACAACGGCGACGGCAACCTCAACTATGCCGACACGGTGGCCCACCCCGGGCAGACCATTGACTATGAGGGCTACGTGGGGCTGCGCTACCGCGGCAATTCATCATTTGGCAACAGCGACAAGAAGCCCTACTCCTTCCGCCCGCTGGACAAGCCCCTCGAGGAGGGTGGCGAGAAGAAGAAGGTGAACATCCTGGGCATGGGCAAGGACAACAACTGGGCGCTGCTGGCCCCCTATGCCGACAAGAGCATGATGCGCGACCTGCTGGCTTTTGAGATCTCGCGGCCGTGGATGGAATACACGCCCGAGGGCCGATACTGCGAACTCTTCCTGGACGGCACCTACTATGGCGTGTATATCCTCACCGAGGTCGTGTCCAAGGGCAAGACGCGCATCAACCTGGACGACCCTGGGGAAACAGGCGACGAACTCACCGGCGGCTATATCATGGAGGTCAACCGCACCGACGGTGAGGTCACCTACACCTCCAGGTACAACCCCCTGAGCAAGAACGGCCAGCGCCTCATGAACCGATATATCAATTGCCAGTACAAGTCTCCGGACTATGAAGACATGACCCAGGCCCAGGTCGATTACATCAACGGCCGCATCGACCAGATGGAGACTGCCTTGTGGAACTATCGCCCCACCGGAACAGCCACCTACAAGGAATACCTGGATGTGCAGAATTTCATCGACTACCAGATTGCCATGGAACTGGGGCACAATGTGGACGGCTACCGATTGAGCGGCAAGTTCTTCAAGCGGCGCGACAGTCAAGACCCCCGCTTCAAGATGGTGGTGTGGGACATGAACCTGGCCTATGGCAACGCCGACTATTATGACGCCTGGCGAACCGACACCTGGATGTACCAGAACAATGACCTGTTGAACAGCAAGGGCGACGAGCAACTGGTCCCCTTCTGGTGGTACAAACTCAACACCGATGCCGACTATATCGCGGCTTTCAAGGCCCGCTGGGCACAGTACCGCCGCAGCAACCTGCGCCAGGACCGCATTCTCGCCACAGTGGACTCGCTGGCCAACGTCCTCACCTCGCATGGCGCCGAGAGCCGCAACAGCCGCGCCTGGCCCCGCTGGGGACAGTATGTGTGGCCCAACTACTACATCGCCGAGGACTACACCGACGAGGTGAACTACCTCAAGGAGTGGCTCGTGGAGCGCATCGCCTGGATGGACGAGCAACTGGGCTTTGACCCCAACGAGCGCCTGCGTGGCGACGTGGATGGCGACGGCAGTGTCACGATCAAGGATCTGACGGCCCTCATCGATAGGATTCTCGCCTATGATTACGACCTCACGGGCGACTGCAACCTCGACGGCAGTGTCACTGTGGCAGACGTCACTTGCCTCGTTGACTTTATCCTCTCGGGCAACTGGCAAGAATGAAAAGCGGGGCGAAAAGCGGGCGGCCTATCCGAAAAAAAGTCGTGCAACGGTTTGATTATTAAAGTTTTTTATTTACCTTTGCACGCTTCATTTAATCAATAGACGCCTCCAGCAATGCGACAAATATTTATGTTCTTGGCCATTGGGCTTGTCACGCTTGCCGCCCAAGCGCAACGGCCCGACAACTATCCGCCCGACAATACAGACGTGATCCTGTCCTCGACCAACCTTCCCATCGTGTGGATCGACGTCAAGGGCAAAACCATCGACCGGGAGGAGCGCATCACGGCCCGCATGAAGGTCATCCACAACGGCGACGGCAACCTCAACTATGCCGACACGGTGGCCCACCCCGAGCAGCATGTGGACTATGAAGGGTTCATCGCGATACGTTACCGCGGCAACAGTTCCTTCACCAACAGCGACAAGAAGCCCTACTCCTTCCGCCCGCTCGACAAGCCGCTTGAGGAGGGTGGCGAGAAGAAGAAGGTGAACATCCTGGGCATGGGCAAGGACAACAACTGGGCGCTGCTGGCCCCCTACTCCGACAAGAGCATGATACGCGACATGCTGGCCTTTGAGATCTCGCGGCCGTGGATGGAATACACGCCCGAGGGCCGATTCTGTGAACTCTTCCTGGACGGCACCTACTATGGCGTGTATATCCTCACCGAGGTGGTGTCCAAGGGCAAGACGCGCCTCAACCTGGAGGATCCGGGCACATCGGGCGACGACATCACCGGCGGCTATATCATGGAGGTGGACCGCGACGACGAGGTGCACTACGTGTCTAAGCACAGTCCCCTCACCAGCACCGGCGAAGTGATTGAAGGCAAGTATATCCACATCCAGTATGACTCGCCCGACTATGAGGACATGACCCAAGTGCAGGTCTCCTACATCCAGAAGCGCATCGAGGAGATGGAGAATATCCTCGCGTCGAGTCATTACCTTGACCCCGATAACGGCTACCAGAACTTCATTGACGTCAACTCCTTCATCGACTACCAGATCGCCATGGAACTGGGGCACAACGTGGACGGCTACCGGTTGAGCGCCAAGTTCTTCAAGCAGCGCGACAGCGAGGATCCCCGCTTCAAGATGGTGGTGTGGGACATGAATCTGGCCTATGGCAACGCCGATTATTACCAGGCATGGAAGACCGACTCATGGGTCTATCAGTGCAATGACCTGCTGGTGGACGCCGATGACCCTTATCTGGTCCCCTTCTGGTGGTATCGGCTCAACAACGACCCGCAATACACCGAGCGGCTGAAGAAGCGCTGGGCCCTGTACCGCCGCACCAACCTGCGCCTGGACAACCTCATGGCCACGGTCGACTCGTTGACGACGGTTCTCACTTCCCATGACGCCGAGGCGCGCAACAGCAAGGCATGGCCCCGCTGGGGACAGTATGTGTGGCCCAACTACATCGTCTTGCCCAATTACGGCAACGAGATTGCCTATCTCAAGTACTGGCTCCGTAACCGCATCACATGGATGGACACCCAATTGGGCTTTGACCCGTCACACGTCCTGCGGGGTGACGTGAATTGTGACGACATCGTCAACATCAGTGATGTCACTATCCTCATCGACTTCATCAGTCGTCGTTCCTATCAGGAATTATTTGACACGGTTGCCGCCGATTTCAATAATGACGGTGTGATATCAATATCGGACATCACCAACCTTATCGATTATCTGCTGCACAACATCCGATAATCGGTTTCCCACCGACAATAGCGCACTCCTGCGGAATTTTTCTCCGCAGGAGTTGTTTTATGGGGGATTATTTATTAACTTTGCAGTTTATGGAGCACCCTAAGTTTATCATCACCAGTGGAGGCCACTTGAGGCTGGGCATGGTCACGTTGCACCGCGACCTGCTCATGGCGCACGAGCAATGCCTGGGTGGCGGTTTCTATGAGTTTGACTACCCTGGCAATCGGTTGGTGCTCTCGGGCAAGTCATTTGACTACGGTCCGCCCCGCTGGTCCAGAGTCGAGACGCTACTGGTGCCCGAGGCCTACCGGGGCATGACCATCGTGTATCGAGACCCCAGGGGTGAGGAGACAAACATAACCAACACTTTCAAGATAGCCTATTACCAGGCTTAACCCGACGGACATGGAGAAAAAAGATTACAACGGTTTTCTGCAAGAAATCAAGTCACACCTGCCAGCCGACAGGATTTATACCGACCCATTGCGCACCCTGGCCTGGGGCACCGACGCGAGTTTCTACCGCTTGACGCCCCGGGTGGTAATCCGTGCCAAGGACGAGCACGAGGTGTCGCTCATCGTCAAGGAGGCCAGCAAGCGCGGCCTGCCGTTCACGTTCCGCGCCGCCGGCACGTCGCTGTCGGGGCAAAGTGTGAGCGACAGCATCCTGATTGTGGCTGGCAACAGTGGTACAAGTCGAGTGCAGTGCCGAACTTGTTCGGACAATGCCAAGACGCAGCCCACTGAAGCCGAAGGCAACAACTGGGAGGGCTACAGCATTGCCCCCGATGGCGAGAGCATCACCCTGCAGCCCGGAATCGTGGGTGCCCGGGTGAACAAGATACTGAAGCCGCTGGGCCGCGTGTTCCCGCCCGACCCCGCCAGCATCGGCGCGGCCATGGTGGGCGGCATCGTCGCCAATAATGCCTCGGGAATGAACTGCGGCACCCATGCCAACAGTGACCGCATGCTGCTGTCGGCACGCCTGGTGCTGGCCGACGGCACCGTGCTCGACACGGGCGACGAGGCGAGCCGCGAGGCCTTCAAGCGGTCTCATCCCGAGTTTATCGCCAGGATTGAAGCCCTGCGCGACCGCGTCCGCGCCAACGGCCCCCTGCGTGACCGCATCCGCAAGAAATACAGCATCAAGAACGTCACCGGGTTGAACCTGCGGCCGCTGCTTGCCCATGACGACCCCTTTGACATCATCGCCCATAGCATCGTGGGCAGCGAGGGCACACTGGCCTTCCTGAGCCAGGTGACGATGCGCACCCTGCATGACTATCCCTGCAAGGCTTCGGCCATGCTCTACTTCTACACCATGCGCGAGAGTTGTGAGGCGGTTGTCGCCCTCAAGCAGTTGAAATCCAGCGATGCCGACATTGCCATGAGCGAGGAGAACCTCATGGTCAAGAGTGCCGAGATGCTCGACTACCTGTCGCTGGCCTCGGTGGACGACCCCGTGTACCTGCAATACAAGCAGGACGTGGATGCGGGCAAGATTGAGGGCGTCAAGCCGGGCGACTACCACAACCTGACGGCCATCCTCACCGAGACCAAGGCCATGACAACCAAGGACCTGCAGCAGCGCATCGACACGATTACCGGTTGCCTGTCGCAGTTCAAGACCTATATTCCCGTCGAGTTCACGACCGATCCGGCCGTCTATGGCAAGTACTGGGCCATCCGCTCGGGCATTTTCCCCAGCGTGGGCGGTTCGCGTCCCGTGGGTACCTCGTGCCTGATCGAGGACGTGGCCTTTGCCGTCGAGGACCTGCCCGAGGCCACCGTCAAGTTGCAACGCCTCATTGCCGATCACGGCTATCGTGATGCCTGTATCTACGGTCACGCCTTTGAGGGCAATTACCACTTCATCATCAACCAACTCTTCAGCGACGAGAGCGAGGTGCAACGCTATGCCGCGATGATGCGCGACGTGGCGCGCCTTGTGGTCGAGGAATATGACGGCTCACTGAAGGCCGAGCACGGCACGGGCCGCAACATGGCGCCGTTTGTCGAGTATGAGTGGGGCAAGGAGGCATTTGCCGCCATGCGTGAGTTGAAGGAGATTTTTGACCCGCACTACCTGCTCAATCCCGGTGTCATCTTCAACGACGACCCGGAGTGCTTCATCAAGCACTTCAAGCCGCTGCCCAAATTGAAGATGCCTGGTCTGGAGACTCCGCTGGGGCCGGACAGTGGCAGGCACGACAGCCTGCGCGAGACGGTCGATGGCACCTTGAAGGCCAACAAGTGCATCGAGTGCGGCTTCTGTGAGGTGAACTGCCTGACCTGCGGCTTGACCATCTCGTCACGCCAGCGCATCGCCATTCAGCGCGAGATATCCCACCTGCGTGAGACGGGCAATGCCCCCGATCGCCTGGCGACACTTGTCAAGCAATATCATTACCTGGGCGACCAGACGTGTGCCGGTGACGGCCTGTGCGCCACCTCATGCCCCATGGGCATCAACGTGGGCGACATGACCCACCTCGTGCGCCACGACAATCTGCCGCAAGGCTCGATGGGCTATAAGGCGGGATACTGGGCAGCACGGCATTTTGCCGGCATCAAGAACGGCCTGAGGCTAGTGCTCGACACCGCGCGGCTGGGGCGCAACGTGTTGGGGACGTCGGCCATGAAGGGTGTGACTGGAGCCATGCACCGGGCGGGACTGCCCTTGTGGACCCCTGCCATGCCGGGCAAAGCGCGCCAGCCACGTGCGGGCCATGCGGGCAATAGCGACCTCAAGGTCGTCTATTTCCCCTCGTGCATCAACCAGACGATGGGTCTCTCCAAGGGCTCGCCCGTAAAGAACACCCTGGTCGATGAAATGGTGCAACTGTGCATCAAGGCGGGCTACGAAGTCATCTTCCCTGAGGGGCTGGAGCACATGTGCTGCGGCACCATCTGGGAGTCAAAGGGCATGCTCGACATCGCCGACCGCAAGACCACCGAACTCGATGAAGCCCTGTGGCAAGCCAGCGGGCACGGCAAGTACCCGGTCGTGTGTGACCAGAGCCCCTGCCTGCACCGCCTGCGCAAGTGCATCACCCGCATGCGCCTGTATGAGCCTGTGGAATTCATCTGGGAATACCTGCGCGAGCGCCTCGAGTTCACACCCATCGACCGCCCCATCGCCCTGCACTTCACCTGCTCGACCCGCGAGATGGGCCTGGTGGACAAGATGACCAGCCTAGCCCGCCTGTGCAGCCACAACGTGTTCCTGCCCGAGGGTGTGGGATGCTGCGGCTTTGCCGGCGACCGCGGCTGGACCCATCCCGAGGTCAACCGCTGGGCGCTGAGGAAACTGCGCCGCCAACTGGAGGAAAACCGCATCGAGATGGGCTACAGCAACAGCCGCACCTGCGAGGTGGGCCTGGAGACCAACGGCGGCATCCCCTACCAGAGCATAGTCTATCTGGTCAACGAGGTCACTACCGCTAAATAAGTTTTATTTCAATTCATAATGGAATTATGCTACAAGAAGGATTAACACATACCAGCCGGTTGACGGTCAATGAGGCTGTCACGGCCATTGCCATGGGCTCGGGCGACATGCCCGTGCTGGCCACTCCTGCAATGATGGCGCTCATGGAGAACGCTGCCATGCTCGCCGTGGCCGACCACCTGCCCGAGGGCAGCACCACCGTGGGCGGGCACATCGCCTCGTCCCACCTCAAGCCATCAAAGGTGGGCGACACGGTCACGGCGACGGCCACTGTCACACGCGTCGATGGCAAGAAAATTGAGTTCAAAATTGCTGCGCATTGCGGAGACACCTTGCTAGGCGAGGGCTCCCACCTGCGTTTTATTGTAGATAAAGAAAAATTCATGTCAAGATTATGAAAAAGATTTTCACGATTGCACTATTGGCGATGACCCTGTTTTGTGTGACGGCCAACGCCCAGACCGACGCGGCTTCCGCCCCCAAGAAGGTGTACAACGAGCAAATCAACCCGCTGGAGCAGATCGACCAGGCAATCGCCCAGGCCAGGGCCGAGGGCAAGTTCGTCATCTGCCAGGTGGGCGGCAACTGGTGCCCGTGGTGCCTGCGCTTTGCCGACTTCATCACCAGCGACAGCACCATCAATGCCGTCATCGAGCAGAATTTTGTGTATATCCACGCCAACTACCACCCCCGCAAGGCCGGCGAGGTGGGCAAGGCGCTGATGAAGCGGCTGAACAACGCGGGGCGCTTTGGCTTCCCCGTGATGGTGGTGCTCGACGGGCAGGGCAACGTCCTCCACATCCAGGATTCGGCCCTGCTCGAGGAGGGCAAGGGCTACAACAGGGATAAGGTGCTCAATTTCTTCAAGCACTGGACTCCCGCTGCCGTGCGTGGCGAGTAAGGTATAGCACATTGCGTCATGGCTGACAAGAAAGTCTATTTTGCCGGTTCCATCCGTGGCGGGCGCGTTGATGCCGACCTGTACCGCCGCCTGATTGCCTACATCCGGCGCACCGACGTGGTGCTCACCGAGCACATCGGCAAGAGCAACCTCAACCTGATGGAGCAGGGGCGCGAGCGGGACGCGCTCACCTATGACCAGGACACGGCATGGCTGCGACAGAGCGATGTGCTCATCGGCGAGTGCACCTGCCCCTCGCTGGGCGTGGGCTACGAGTTGGCCTATGCCGAGGCCCGCGGGATCCCCTGCCACATCTTCTACGACAAGTCTAGATGCCAACTGTCGGCCATGCTCTCCGGCAACCCCTACTTCCGCATCCATCCCTACGCCACCGAGGCCGAGATCTACCCCCTGCTGGACCAAATTCTGCGCCAATAATCGGCTTTTTGGGGTGAGTCGTGTAAAAAAAACGGGGGTTGACGTCTCTTCATGATGGTAATGTGAATCGTACTAAACCCATCAGGACATATGACACAACGGGAATTTGACAAACTCAACAATGCGGCGCGCAGGAGCGCGGCCAGGGCCCTGGGCTGGAAACAGCGGGATTACATCAATTGGCGCGTCGAGCAAGGCTATTTCTTTTGTTTCCTTGATTTGTATCCGCCACGGCTTGAAGTCAAGCCCTTGTATGCCGACGACCTGTGGTGGGACATCTTTGAGATGCCCGAGAACAAGTCCGAGACCATGAGCCTGCGAGGCAATGGGGCCTTTTCGCTCGATGGGGCCAAACTCAATGCCTATGATGATTGTGACATTGATGCCGATGATTCCAGCCCCGAACTGCTGGAATCTTATTGGACCGGCACGCTCGCCAGAGCCACCTGTGACATGGAGCAATTCCTCGCTGAGCATCCCGATGCCGAGACCTACATACCCGAGATTGAGGTGGACGAGACCCGTGATTGCACCCGTGCCATGGTGTGGCTGATGACGCTGATCCACAACGGCCGCGAGGATGATGCCGTAGAATTCATCAAGCGGGTGAAGAAAAAGGGCGGCCGGTGCATGTATCACAGTGGTTTTCTGGTCGATAGAGACGGTTTTGACTATATCCTCGACTGGTGCAGGAAGAGAAAAATGCTGGGCAGGCTGGAAAGTCTCAACCCGTTCAAGAAAAACAAATAAAAAAATCAGTAATAATAGTTGCGGACTGGACTAATATTTATATATTTGCCTTGCCCCAGCCTATGACCTGACATGGTGCGCCGGGGGCTACAACGGTGAACACGCCACATCGGTTAACGGGACAGGGAACCCCACACAATTGCCGATAGGGTATCGGCCGGTGGTCACATCTAACATACCAGCGCAGCGATGCCAAGACCTTCACCAAGGGATTAAAACGCATGCGTGACAGGTGGGCTGCCGCGCCACGAGATCAAGGAACGATGATGACAACAAAATAGGATTATGACGAAACGAGCCACAAATATCTCAATCAGTATCGGCCTCATCATGATCATGGTGATGATGATGATGGCTGCCTCGTGTGAAACGGGATACAAAAATGACGGGAAGACCGTTACCTATCATTATTGGAACGAAGGCAGCGGCCATGGCTCCTGGAAGATGGATGCCGACCCCAAGACGTTTCAGGACCTGGGGGATGAATATGCCCACGATGGCAGGCATGCCTACTTCGAGGGCAGGGTCATCGAGGGGGCCGACGGTGCCACGTTCCGCTACCTGGGCAAGTGGTATGCCGTGGATGCCAAGCACGTGTTCCACCTCGACACCATCATGCCAACCGCCGACCCCAGGACGTTCAAGGTGCACACCCATAGCCTCACCGAGGACGCCAAGGACTACTACTGGGACGGGCGGCCCATCCAGGTAGCCGACAAGGCATCGTTCGTCATCATGGGCGACAATGACCGATGGGACACCAGGTGGGCCAAGGACAAGAAGAACGCCTATTTCATGGGCTTTGCATCGGTTCCGCTGGCCGACTATGAGACATTCAAGCCCATCAACAGCATCCGGTACGGTTCGGGATCCTATGCAGCCGATAAGCACCAGGTTTATTTCCAGGGCCACGTCGTTGAGGGCGCCGACCCCGCGACATTCCGCGAGGTGGATTTTTACATTGGCCAAGACAAATATCGCGCCTATCATGAATGGCACCCGAGCCAAGTCAAGGACTATAGCAAACTGAAGCAGGTCGGTGACATGTTTACTGATGGTAAGCACCTGTACAATGGCGACTTGCAGACCTTTGATGACGCCGACATCAACACGTTCCACCACGTGGGCGGCAACTGGTATGCCGACAAACGGCATGTCTGGTGGCAGGAAACGCTGGTGCCAGGTGCCGATGTTCGGTCGTTTGAGCCGATATACAGCAGTTCCTTCACCACAGGCAGGAAAGAGCAAGTATCTGGCTGCGATTTCAATTACGGCAAGGATGCGCGGCATGTTTTCTACCGCGATTCCATCATCAGTGGTGCTGATCCTGCCACATTCGAGAAAATCGACTTTGCCGTCCCGGGCGTGTCTTGGACAGTGTTTGACAAGAACCGCATCTACGAGGGCAAGAACACCGAAGCCCTCCAGAAGTACCTCAACAAGACTTACAAGAACTAACGAATAAAACGGCATGACAATGAAAAAGTCCAAAACCATATTGACAGTGCTGGGATTGCTCATCCTTATCGTGCTAGACCTGCTACTCTGGATCAACGCCTACATTGACGGCAAGTACCTGATCGAGCCGTGGCAGAATAGTCAGATCGATGAAACTTATTACATGCGCATCGATTCCCTGTCGATAGCCATGTTTGTCAACCTCGGCATCATCATCGTGCTATTCATCATGATGATTTACAGAAAGTTAAGAGAAAAATCAAATAATAAACAGTAATCACATGCTACAGCGACGAATGATACACAACGCGACACAACTGATGGACCTGATACAGCAGATCGGGTTCCTGCCGCTGCTCTATAGCGGCATCGGCGGCTACTCGGCCGAGGATGTTGTGGACGACGATTGCCGCTATGTCGTGCTGGACGACGGCGGCTGGGACTGGCCCATGTGGAAGTGGAAGGGCCCGATTGTGACCGAGGGCGGTTGCGTGTACGGCAAGTTCTTCAACAAGAAGGCCGGTTACGTGAGCATGGACTGGTGGCCCGACCTGATGAACTACCGCCGCCACGCCTACCCTGCCCCGGCCGAGGGCTCCATCGAGGAGGCCATCGTGCTGACCCTGCGCGAGCACGGCAGCCTCATCACGCGCGAGTTGCGGTCGGCCTGCGGCTTCACGGGAACGAAGATGCGCAGTCGCTTTGACGGCTACGTGACGCGCCTGCAGATGGCGTGCCGCATCGTCACCCAGGACTTTGTCTATCCCCGCGACAAGCACGGGCACGAGTACGGCTGGGGCTGGTCGCTGCTGACGACGCCCGAGGACCTGCTGGGCAAGGAGGCTTGTTCCTGTGAACGCACGCCCGAGCAGTCGCTGGAGCGCATCATGGACCACATGAAGCGCATCCTGCCACAAGCCACCGAGAGGCAAATCATCAAAATCATCCAATAATATAACATCACCCCTGATTATGATAAAAAGAATCATCCTCATCATGGCCTTGACGCTGTGCTCGATAGCCGGCATGCAGGCCCAGAAGATCAGTCACATCGAGACGACCCGCTCGTGGCACTACGTGTATGACGAGAACGGCAAGAAGGTGCACACCTTCAGCACCACCCAGGGTAAAGTCGTGGCCTATAGCGAGAATTTCTACATCGTCCAGCACGGCAGTTGGTACTACACCTACACCGCCCGGGGCAAGAGGCTGCACACGTTTGCGGTGAGCACTGTGGGCGATGTCCTCCATGCCATTGGCGACAACTTCACCAGCAAGAAGGGCGGTTGGGTTTACACCTGGGACAAGAATGGCAAGAAAATCAGGACACAAGCCGCTAACCATTAATCAGTTGTACACTCTCATCCATGTTTAGGTTCATCCACACCAGCGACTGGCACCTGGGCCAGAATTTCTATGGCTATGACCGCAGCGAGGAGCAACGGGACTTCCTGCGGCAGTTGGCCGACATCGTGCGCGAGCAAGAGCCCGACGCCCTGCTCGTCAGCGGTGACATTTTCCACACGGCTGCACCGTCGAGCGCCGCCGTCAGCCTCTATGTCAATGCCATGATCGACATTCATGAGGCATGCCCCGGGATGTCGATCATCGTCATTGCCGGTAACCATGACAGCGCGGCACGCCTCGAGAGCGACAGCCGCTTGTGGAAGTATGCCCGCGTGAACGTCCTGGGCGGCATCGCCCGTGACGCTGATGGGCATGCCGACGTCGGCCGCCACCTCATCAAGGTGGGCGACAAGGGCATTGTGGCCGCTGTCCCGTTTGCTTATCCCGCCAGTTTCCCTCCCGTCAAGGGACACGACACCCATCGAGACCAGCGCATGCCTGAGTTTTTCCAGGCACTGCTTGACCAGGCCCAGGCCATCAACCACGACAACCTGCCCGTGGTGCTCATGGCCCACCTGGCCGTTAGTCACAGCGACATCACCGGCCATGATCCCAACCTGATGATGGAATATGTCGAGATAGGCACGCTGGGCGAGGGTTACGACTATGCCGCACTGGGGCACATCCACCGCCCCCAGCGGCTGGACGAGCACACGTTCTATTGCGGCACGCCAGTTCCCGTCAGTTTTGACGAGCAATGCGAGCATGCGGTCAGCATTGTTGAGATTGACGCCCACGAGGCCCTGCCCCGCCTCGAGACCAAGGCCATCAAGAACCTGAAACCCCTGCACACCCTGCCTGCCAGTGAACCCATCGCATTTGACCAAGCACTCACCCTGCTAGAAAACCGGCCCCAGGGCGAGAACGCCTACATACGCCTCAATGTACTCGCCGACAAGGGATTGCCGCTTGACGCCAACGAACGGGCTGCACAATTGGCATCACAGCAGTCATGCTACTTCTGCGAGATCAAGAAGACCCGCCTGGACACAGCGACACGCCAGACGCGCCAGATGACCGTGGAGGAACTGAGCAAGGCCAGCCCGCTGGAAGTCGCCAACCGCCATTACACCGAAGTGCTGCACCGCGAGATGACCGCCGAGGAGAAAGAGATGTTTAACGAGGTTTACCGCCTTGTCATGGAGGATAAAAGCAAATGAAACTCAAGAAACTCACCATCGATAACATCGCGTCGATCGAACACGCCGTGATTGACTTTGACGCCGCTCCGCTGGCCAACGAACGCCTGTTCCTCATCACCGGAGAGACTGGATCGGGCAAGTCAACCATCATCGACTGCCTGTGTCTCGCCCTGTTCAACAACACCCCCAGGCTGTCGTCGGTGGTCAATGCCAAGGATAACGGCTACCAGAACACTGTGGTAGAAGGCACAACCGACGAAATCGGCATCAACGACCCCCGGCAACTCATGCGCCGCGGCAGCGGTGAGGCCGACATTGTGCTCACCTTTGACGACAACCAGGGCGTCCCCTACACCATCACTTGGCACCTGCAGCGCGCCCGCAAGAAGCCTAACGGCCGGTTGCAGAGTGTGGGCCGCACATTGAGCACCGATGACGGTGTTGAACCTGCCACATTCTTGAGGAAACAGGACGAGATAGACGAGCGTATCTCGGAGTTGCTGGGGCTGGATATGGACCAGTTCCTGCGCACTGTCGTGCTGGCTCAGGGCAAGTTTGCCGAGTTTATCAATTCCAAGGACAATGACAAGGCCGACCTGCTCGAGAAAATGACGGGAACGAGCATCTACTCGGACATCAGCAAGAAGATCAATGACGTCTGCAAGCAGAAGAAGGCCGATCGCGACCTGCTGAAGAGCGAACTCGATAACTACACCCTGCTGAATGACGAGCAAAAGGCCGCCATCAACGGCGAAATCGCCGAACTGCAGCAACAACAGGAGCAGGCCCGACGCACTAACGACCTGGCAAAGGCCATGATCGAGTGGATAACGCGTAAGAGCCAGAATGAGCAGAACTTGGCCAGCGCCCGGACACTGTTGCAGGAAAAGCAGGAAATCATCCACACCGACGCCTACCTGGCCGAGCAGGCGCTGGTCAAGGACTGGAACGACACCGTGGAGCCCCGGCTCAAACTCAAGGAGAGGGACGCGCACCTCGTCAAGGCCAAGAACCTCGAGAGCCAGCGGGAGAGCATGCAGCAACGTTTTGACGGTCTGTGTGCGGCCTTGCGGGCCACCGAGGACGAATTGAAAGTGAAACAGCAATCGCTCAGGGACATCACAGCCACCCTCAGCGCCGAGGAGCCCAACAGGGCAATGTATGAGGCCATCAAGCAGATCAAGAGCAACATGAAACACCTGGCCGAGGAACAGGGCAACGTGACCGATTTCGCCCGCCGGCTCGAGGACGAGCAACGACGGCTGCCTGCCGTCACGGCCAAGGTGGAAGAGGCCCTCAAGACGCGCAACGAGCGTGATGAGGCAGTCAAGCGGTTGCAGCAGCAACTTGAGGCCCTGCATGTGGCCGAAGCACGGCAACAGAAGGACCGCCTTGTCAACCTCAAGCAGAGCCTCCTGTCGCTCAAGGGCATGAATGAAGCGGTCGCTCAAGCCGAAGAGGCCCTAGCAGAACTCAAGGGTCAACAGGCCGGCCAGCAACAAACGCTTGACGCCGAGAACGCTACCATCGGGGCTCATCGCAAGCACTGGGAGGAAGCCCGCACCGACGTTGAGCAGCAAAAGAACTGGAACGAACTGCTGGCACAGGCCCACAAAACCCTTCATGAGGGTGACACCTGTCCCGTGTGCGGCAACGTCATCGGTCAACTGTTGCCCCAGGGCAACAGCAGGCTGGATCAACTGCAAGAGAAATTGAAGCAGGCCGAGGAGAACCTGCGCCAAGCCGAAGCGCGCATCAAGGCCGCCACCGGCCTGATCACCGACTATGGCAAGCAGATCGATCGAGCCAGCAAAATAGTCGAGGAAAAAGCCAGCCAGCGGGACAAGCATTGGCAACAGACCTGCCAATTACTGGCGACATGCGGCAAAACCGCCAGTGAAGTAACCGACAACAACGCAGCCGACAGCCTGATTGCCGACATCGATGATGAAATGAACCGCCTCAACGGCATCCTCAATCAAGCGGATGAATTGGGCGGGAAAATCAACGATGCGCAGCAACTGTTCAATCGGGCATCATCGGCCCACAACGAGGCCACTATCGAACTCAACCAGGTCAACGACAGTATCACCCACCAGCAGGCCGTCATCAAGAACAGCCGCGATAAAGTCAACAGCCTAACCGATGAACTGAACGTCCTGTTTGTCATGCGGGACTGGCAACAGCAGGCCGCCGCCGATTCCCGCTTCATCGACAAGATGGAGGCCGCCGCCAGTGCCTATCAGCGCAACGTCACCTCAAGTCAGCAACTGGAGCAGACCATCAAACTGATGGGTGCCTCCCTTCCCGCCATGCGTGAAGCACGGGGCAACATCGCGGGGCTCAAGGACAGCGGCCTCACCACCAGCGATATTCCCGAGAATCTGGATAAGCGCTGGCGACACTTCGAGAACGATTATCTGGATTGGGAATCCCAACTGCGCAACGAGCAAGGCAACGCCAGGCAGGCAGCACAAGCACTAGAGGATTACCTGAGCCAAAACCCCGGCATCACCGTGCAACGGCTGGCCGACCTCAACGACATCGATCCAAAGGAAATCGGGGACATCAAGGCCAAACACGATAGCCTAGGCACCGCCATCAGCACACTGCAGGGCCAAATCACCGAACTGACCCGACAGAGCGACACCATCGCAGCCGCCAGGCCCGAGGGTGACGAGGACGATCCTCAACAACTGGCCAAAGTGCAACAAGAAAGCGGTGAACGGATGACAAAACTGGGCAATGACATCGCACAGCGCATGGCCATCCTCAAGGCCGATGAAGACAGCACACGCCGCATGGGCAAGACACGCCAACTGCTGGAAAAGGCCGAGGAGACCTACATGCGATGGGCTGAACTTGACAAACAACTGGGCAGCGCCGACGGGAAGACCTTCCGCAAGATCGCACAGAGTTACATCCTGGGGGACCTGCTGGCACGGGCCAATGGCTACCTGGAGCATTTCAACAACCGCTATGAACTGATTGCCAATCCCGGCAAACTGTCCATCCTCGTGAGGGACCTGCAACACGGAGACCTCAGTTCGGTGGGCACACTGTCGGGCGGAGAGAGTTTCATGGTGTCACTCGCCCTGGCGTTGGCCTTGTCGAGCATGTCAGGCAAGGTATTCAGCATGGACACGCTGTTTATCGACGAGGGATTCGGCTCGTTGAGTCCAAACTATCTGGATAACGTCATGGAAACCCTTAACCGCCTGTACGAGATGGGCGGCAGGCGCGTGGGCATCATCAGCCACGTGGAGATGCTCAAGGAACGCGTCGCTACCCAGATTCAAGTGCAACGCGACCCGTCGAACAACACCGTGAGCCGCGTCAACATTGTCACACTCTAGAACCGATATTTGCAGCAAGAGCCCCATGCGCGATTTCACATGGGGCTCTTGTGATAAAAAGAGGTACTATATTGAGCGCTACAACTCATTCAGAGTGTGGATCATGCCGCTGTAGGAAATGGCGTCACGGCCGCGCGGATCCACATCGATGGTTGTCTTGCCGTTCATGAACACCTCGACATGGAACCGGTAATGGTCGTCCCCGTTATCGACACGGAACGTCACGCGGGCACGGTCGGCCTTGGGGTATTCCACCTTGTAATCGAGCATCGGGCTAGTGAAGTTGAGTGCCTTGTAGCCACTCGCCCCATAACCCACATTCTGGCCCGAGCCGACATAGGGCAGGTAACACGTCACCGAGCCATCGCGCACAATCATCTTCTGCCCCAGGCTGACGCTCATCGTGGGGGCCGACAAGGGGCGCATCGAACCCACCATCACATAGTACTGCCCAGATTCCAGCAGTTGCTTGATGGCCTCGGCACGCTGGGGATCGACAACCTTATTACTAGAGCCACATGCAGCAAGAATCAGCATCAATAATAATGATGAAATCAGTAGTTTTTTTTCCATATCTCTAGAGTTTTTTCGATTGAACTGATAATCGGGTTAAAGGAGTTAAATGAACTCATTCATTATTGATGACTCGAGCCAATACTTAAAGTTTAATCAAGACACGAAAAAAAACTATGCCCTCACACATCCAGGCCCGTCATTTCGCCGTCAAACGAGATGGCATCGTGGTCGCGCGCGATGACGTCGATCACAGCCTTGCCGTTGGTGAACAGGTCGATGCGGTAGTGATAGGCATCCTCTTCGTTTGTCACGTCAAACTCGATTACATATCGGTTGCTCGTGCTCCGGCTCACCACATAGTTCTTGATTTTGCCCTTGAAGTTAAGCCCCTTGCCGCCACCCATGGGCAGACGATAGGCCTCGCCGACATAGGGCAGATAACTGTCCACATCGTCGCCACTGACCTTCAACTCATAGGTTGAACTCACGTGGCGAGGCATGCCACCCAGCGGTTTCATCCAGTCAACCGCAATGGTGAACTGGCGGTTATCCACCGCATTCTGGACTTGACGGACCACAAGGGCCTGCTGCTCGGCCTTAGTCAAGCCGTTACTTGTGCCACATGACAGGAGTGTCATGCCCATGAGCAGCGCTGCAAACAATGAATAAACCCTGTTCATCCTAATATCTTGATTTCAACTGGTTATACTTATTATCATTAACGGATGACGGCCACCTTGGTCACGACGGCGTTACCGCCGCCATTGGCTTGTGAGCACAGCACGAGATAGACGCCTGTCTTTACAGGTTCACCGCTCTGTGTACAGCAGTCCCACGTCGCCATGCCGCCGGTTGACTTGAGTTGACGGATGACATTACCGCTGGCATCGGCAATTTTGACCAACGAGTTATCCATCAGTCCCACGATTGTCACATCCCCGCCATAATCCGGCCTAACGGGATTGGGATAAGCATAAACTTCGCTATAGTTGTTCTCGGCTGGGGCGCTGTCGCTGAAGTATTCATACACGCCAGCCGGTGTGGTCAGATATACGGAATTGTTATTGGGGTTGCAGCACACGCGGTAAACGGTATTGGAGGCCAAGGGGCTATTGCTGGTGTTAAACTTCCTGATGACCTCGGTGCCGTCGGCACTGACGAGGAAGATACCCGATGACTGGGTAGCGATCCACTTGCGGTTGGCCCCATCCACGGCGATGTCGTTGACCTGGATGCCATCCATGAGGCGATCGGCCATGCCAGTGCCATCGTTACGGGGAACCTTGGGCCGCACCACGCTGAAGGCGCTGCCCGAGAATGCCGATGCGGGATTGAAGACGCAGACGCCCTCGGTAGTGCCCATCCACACGAGTCCGGTGAGGTCCTCGGTCAAGCACAGCGTGTAGGTCCATGAAACAATCTGGCCATCCTGGTCGGCAAACTGCGAGAAGGAGACCTGGTTGGGGCGGCCTGAAACTTCCCCGGCACTGTTCCACATGAAAACGGGCATCTGGTAATCACCATCGGTGAAGATCTTGATGTCATGATTGCCGTTCTTGGTTGAAATGAAACTCTCGCGCTGGGTGTGGCCGGTATTCAATCCATCAATGTTGGGCAGGATCCAATCGGCAGCCGTGACATTATCCTGTTTCAATTTTGCTGCAGGAAGCACCATCACGGGATGCTCAGGGTTCTCAAAGGACTGGATTACCCACAGGTTGCCGTTACGGTCGATGCTGGTGATTGGGTGGATGGCCCATTTCTCGGCCATGGGGCTGTTGTCAAGACCATAAATCTGGACAATCTTGTTGTCGGTGACCTTGAACAATCCTTCCCTCCAGGTGCTCAACAGATAGGTATCGGGATCGCCAGGCATGAATTCGATGTGGAACGAACCGTCAACCGGAGCCCCCTCGGGGGTGACATCGGTCCACTGCATACCGTCATAGGTATTGATGGCGGTAGGGAAACAGGTCCTGAAGAAATGATTGTTGGCGGTAGTGGAGACATAGAGCAAATCCTTGTCCTTGTTGTAGGCCATCCAGAACGGCGTGCCAAACGACAAGCAATTGGGCAAGTAATAACTGCTGTTGCCAAACTCATGCAGTCCCTTGGGGCCTACTGCCCAGACGGTGCCGTCGCCATCAGGATGACTGCTGCACACTTCACCGTCGGTATCGACGGTGCGCACAATCGTTTTGCCGTGTTCATCGGTGACGATATACTGGTTGTTGGATGGCAGGTTGATCAAATAACCGCCTTGCGTTTTCTGCACATCAGATGCCTTCTTATTGATCACTTCCTCTTGAACGAACTTCATGGTTCCATCGTCCCTTACCGTGATGGTCACATGGGTAACTCTACTCGTCAGACAGTAGAATTCATTATCACTGATTGGACGGAAGCGGCAATTAGCCTTCATCGACGCGGTGGAGAATGACGACAACTGCTCGTGATATTCATCGGCATCGCCATAGTAGAATTTATCCTTAGTGGTGAGTATCAGCAGTTCGCCCACCTGCGCCACCGACACGATGGATTCACCATACAGATGAGACTCCTTGACGATAAACCTGTTGTCGTCAATCACCACATAGCCAAAGTCGGTGGCAAGATATATCTCGTCGTCGGCAAATGACACGTCGTTAATCGTCTTGCTGGTCGTCAACACCGCGTCCTTGATCTCGGACATGTTCACAACAGATCCGTCGGGCTTGATGATGTCTATATTGGTGTTGGAATAGATGACCACCAGGTAATTCTTATCACTGTTAAAGTAAATGCCCGAAATGCCCATGTCGCTCAATTGATTGACCTTGCTCAGGGCCTCATTCTCCTGGGTTTCTTTATCCAAGCGGAAGAGGTCGGTTCCCGACAGATAATAAACCCAATCGGGGGCATCGGCAACAGTAACGGCCTTATCGCCTACAAAAGACGTGTGGATGCGCCAATCTCCCACCGCATTCTGAGCCATGGCACACAACGGCAGGAAAACAGCCAACAGCAATAATATCTTCTTCATTGTCATTGGGAATCACAATTAAAAACTTATCGTATTAAATAAACGTAACTACCGCCAATAAATTGTGTGCCATCCATGTTAGTTTTGGGCGCAAGGCTAGTTCGTCTCCCAGTCGAGCCATGGCGCTTGAGTCTAGTACTTCAACCGGACTTCCACTGGCTGTGACGAAGCGGCATCAAAGTCAAACATTGCCCACGCACTTGTCAATTGGCTCTCGTACCGGATACGGTACTTGATCGGTTTCAAGCACTTGACCACCACATGCCCGGAGACTGAAACGCCCGGGGTCCCACGGCGTTTCACACCCTTCTTCTCAAGTATTGTGCACTCGTTGTCCCTCATGGTGAAGACCAGATTCACGGTTTCCTCGGGCAACAGCATGATGCCAGTGCGGGAAATGGCGACTCGTCCGTTACCCATAGCCTGCATGGTCAACACATCATCCGTTGCACCATCATCAGGCACCGTGCCCAACTGTACAATGTGGGTGCTGGGAGTGCCCTTCTCGGTGCGGCCCATGAGCAGCGCTATCAAGGCCATCGCAACGACAAAGGCAAGCGTGTAAAATTCCACTGAGGTAAAGTCCATGAGGTTGATACGATTCTTAAACACAAGACAAGAGGGCATGAAACGACATACCCTCTTGCCAATATCAATTGTTTAACATCAGATTCACGATTACTTGAGGATGAGAACTGTCGCCCTAGGCGTGCCCACCACTACGGGCTGATGCCCCTGCGACACATATATATTATAGAGGCCCATGGGAACCCGGTCGCCATCTGCGCCGCAGCCATCCCACAGAGCACGGCCCATCACCGGACCCATCTGGGCCACAGTCTGTCCATTGCCATCGGTCACAATCACATAGGTATCCTCCATCAGATTGTCAATCTTGATCATTCCCGTATAATCGGGCTCAACGGGATTGGGATAGACATACATGTTGTCAAAGTTGAGAGCAGCAGTAGTCCCGTTGGCAACATACTCGGCCAAGCCGTTGTCACTATAGATGTAAACACGATCGTGAACCGTGTCACACTCCACGCTGTAAACCATATTGCTGGGCACATCGCTGTTATAGGTGGTAAAGTGCTTGAACACTTCGGTGCCATCGGGCGAAACAAAATACACACCGTTATTGGTCGCCAGCCACTTGTTGTTGTCGCGGTCCACACCGATGTCAAAGACGGTATAGCCGTCACACAACAGGCCCTTGTCGGAATTGTCTTCACTCTTGGTCACAATCGGGCGGACGGCCTTGGGGTGCTCGTCAAAGACGCACACGGGATCGAACACGAACAAGCCCAGGGTGTGTCCTGCCCAGATGAGGCCATCCTTGTCCTCTTCCAGGTGGGCGAGATAGGACCAATCAACGTGTTTGTTATCCTGATCGCTGAACTTTGCAATGCTCACAAACTTGTAATTATCTACCGTAGGATCCTCGTTGTCATTATCCCAACACAGGAAGGAGCCCCTTAGTTTCGTGCTCTGGAAATCACAATCCGAATAAATCTTAGCATTATTCTTCTTGGCGACCAGGAAGCGGGAACGCTGCATCGTCTTGGTATTGAGATTGAGCAGTCCGCTGGGTTGAAACCAGTCAGCCTTAGTCACCGAGTTTTTTGCAACCTTATCTTTTGGGAGCACGGCAACAGGGCAAGCGGCATTTCCAAAGGAACTGGCAACCCACAGGTTACCGTAGTTATCAAATGCCGGATGGGCCTTATAGGTTCCCACCAGGGAATTGGAACTGGTATAATTAGTCTTGACTTTTTTATCCTTGACTTTATAGAGGCCGTTCATCCAACTTGCACGCATGTATGACGTCGGATCAAGGGGATTGAATACAAATTCCCATCCTCCTCCCGGGACAGAGTAGGCTGTAGCGTCTTCCCACTGCTTGCCATCATAGGTATTGACTATGCTTGACACCTTGGTATAATCGGTAACCGTGATCTGGTTAGGCGCACTGACGCCCACAAACAGTTTGTCCATCTCGGCATTGTACTTCAGCCAATAGGGCTCATCGGTCGTCATCGCATTCAAGGCATAGACGGTAGCATTGTCTTTAATGTGAAGGCCATCCTTGTCACTAATCCAGACAGTTCCGTCTCCAGCGGGATCACAAGAGGCGAAGCCCTTGGACGTTAATGAAACCTTGGTTGCGGTACCGCCAGTTGGATCGATGGTGTAATAGTAAGATTTACCTGCAAAATTTGCGATGTAGCCCGACGAGGTCTTCTGCACATTGGACGGCGGAGTGTTAACCAGCGTTTTGACAGTGGGCGTCCCCGCGTTAAAATCAAAACGATACAAAGCACTGGTGCCCAGTACAAAAGCCGAGCGGTCGCTTATCGGAAAAATCCGGCCTCCAGTAAACGTACCGGCATACTTGGGGAATTGTCGCACCGGCTCATCGGATCCCAGCGGGCCGTAATAACAGTTGCCATTGGACAATATCAATTGCATGTCACCGATGACCGCGACAGAGTTGATCGTGATCTTTTGTCCCAAAACCTTATCCTCAATCACGGCCAGCGTCGATTCATCTATCGTGACATAACCATAGCCAATGGCGACATAGGCCAGGCCATTGGCAAAAGTGATGTCATTGATGTCTTTACCCGTATAATCGGTAAGCACACCCTTGGTAACGGTGTAGTTAAACACACGGGTAACCGCGCTCTTGATACCACTGACGTTTCTCACGACTCCCTGCTCATCAATAACATCAATGTTTGAATTGACGTAGGCGACAAAGAGCAGTTTGTTCTCATGGTCATAATAGATCTGCTTCACCTTGTTATCGGACAATACATTTTGGTTATTGAGCGCCAGGGTTGCATGTGTGGCCTTGTCAAACTGGTATAGTGCATTGCCATTAACATAGTAAACCTTATTGCCGGTATCATAGATATTCTGGATCTTGGAATCCATGTAATAGTTATGAAGTTTCCAAGTTCCGGCACTGGATACAGCATATACCAGTGTCAGCAACAGCACAAGTAGTAACTTATCTTTTTTCATACTCCATGATTCTTTTTTATCATTTTCCAACAAACAATCTAGTTATCAGCGCTTTGCGCCACATAGCACTCTTGCAGATAACTAAATCAAATGTCAAAGATATAAAATAAAACGGAAATAGTGACCTTTTGTTGCCTTTTCTTCTTAATTAACAATAAAATCAACCGACCTGCAATTGTACCACAACAAGAGGGCACACATCGATGGTGCGCCCTCTTGATTAAATACCTTGTAACTTAAATTAGTCCTTACTTAATTACCATGACTGTTGCGCGAGGTTCGCCGGTAGTTGCAGGCTGGCCACCCTGGGCGGCATAAATCTTATAGGTACCGGTCGGAACCCTCTCGCCACTGGCATTGCTTGCATCCCAGAATGCGCACCCGGTCACGGGACCCATCTGAGCGACAACGTTGCCGTCGTGATCGGTGATGGTCACATAGGAGTTGTCCATCAGATTAGCAATCTTGATCATGCCGGTGAAATCAGGCTCTACAGGATTGGGGAAGGCGTAAACGTTGTCAAAACTGAGCGCTGCCGACTCACCATTCTCGACATACTCGGCAAAACCGTTATCGGTGAAAATGTAAACCCGATTGTTGACCGTATCACATTCCACACTGTAGATGACATTGCTGGGAATATCGCTGTTATAGGTCGTGAAGTGGTTATAGAGTTCGCTACCATCAGGCGACACGAAGTACAAACCGTTGTTGGAAGCCACCCACTTGTTGTTATCGCGGTCAACGCCGACGTCATAGACAGAGTAACCTTCACAGAGGACTCCCTTCTCATCGTTGGAAGCAGCGCTTGTCACATTGGGACGGAAGGCCCTGGGATGATCCTCAAATACAGTCTCGGGATCAAAGACGAACAAGCCCGATGTGTGACCCACCCAGACAAGACCTTCGTTGTCCTCCTCCATGTGCCAGAGGTAGGTCCAATCCACCTTCTGGTTATTCTGATCGGTGAAGTGGGAAATATTTGACATCTTGTAATTATCCACAGTGGGGTCTTCATTCTCATTGTCCCAGCAGATGATTCGTCCCATTACCTGAGTGCTCAGGTAATCGCAATCACTGTAAATCTTGGCATTGTTTTTCCTTGAAATGACAAAACGTGAACGCTGCATCGAGCCGGTGTTCAATGAGAGGAAACCAGTCGGCTGGAACCAATCGGCCTTGGTCACTGTATTGAGAGCGACCTTGTCCTTAGGAAGGACAGCGACCGGGCAAGCGGCATTACCGAATGAACTAACCACCCACATATTTCCGTATTTGTCAAAGGCGGGATGTGCCTTATAAGTTCCCACCAGTGAGTTGGAAGTATTATAGATAATCCTTACCGACTTGTTGTAAACCTTATGAATTCCCCTGATCCAACTGGCTCGAACATAGACAGTGGGATCAAGTGGATTGAATACAAACTCCCAGCCCGCGCCATTTAAATTATAAGCGGTTGCATCCGCCCAATTCTGGCCGTCATAAGTGTTCACTATACTAGTAACTGTATTTGCATTAGTTACCGTATTCTGATTGGGAGCCGAAACACCTACAAAGAGTTTGTCCCAGGCTGCGCTATACTTGAGCCAATAGGGAGCATCGGTGGTCATTGCGTTAATCTTGTAATACTGAGTGCTACCTTGAACGTGGAGGCCATTGGCATCACTGAGCCAAACAGTGCCATCGGACATCGGATGACAGGATGCGAAGCCCACGGCCGAGGAGGCCTTGGTTGCAGTTTTGCCAGTAGGATCAAACGTATAGTAGAAAGACTTGCCGGCAAAATTGGCCAAGAAGCCCGTCGGTGTCTTCTGGATGCTGGTTGCTTGAGCCGATACGAGTGTTGTTACCGTTGGGGTTGTAGTGGAGAAATCGAAGTGATATAATGCCGAAGCGCCAACTACAAATGCCGAATTCTCATCAATTGGATAAAGTCGGCCTCCAGTAAAAGTGCCGGCATACTTGGGAAATGCGTGAGTAGGATCCTCCTCGTCGGCGGGGCCATAGTACACATTACCGTTAGACAGAACCAGCAACTTGCTTCCAATCACCGCAACAGAGTTGATGGATATCTTCTGACCTAAAATATGGCTACGCACGATTTGTAACGTGGACTCATCAATGATAACGTAGCCAAATCCAATGGCGACATAAGCCATTCCATTGGAAAACGTGATGTCGCTGATCTCCTTGCTAGCATAGTCACTGAGTTCATCGCCCTCTAACACAAAGTTATAGGCTCTGAGAATCGCATCCTTAATGCCGCTGATGTTCCTCACATTACCCTGAGCATCGATTACGTCGATGTTTGAATTGGAATAGGTGACAAACAACAACTCGTTGTCATAGTCATAGTAAATCTGAGAGATGTGATTATCAGACAAGATGTTCTGATTATTCAAGGCGACCGTTTCTTGAGTCGCTTTGTCAAATCGGAACAAGCATTTACTATTCAAGTAATAAACCTTATCACCCGTGTCAAATACATTCTGGATATTGGCGGTCACATAGGAATTGTGAATCTTCCATGTACCTGCGTTAGCAGTCACAACGGCCATAACCAAAAGCATCACAAAAAGAAGATGTTTTTTTAACATATCTAGTAAATTTAATATTATTATCAAAATTGATAACGTAATGATAATCAGCAGCATATACGGACATCCACACTAATGCCACCGAATCAAACTCCAAAATTATAAAATTATAACGAAACAACGACTCTTTTACGCCAGATAAGATAAGAAAAACTTTCTTAAAAATTGCAAATTCCCGAAAAAGGTGAGGCACGACCCGCCTCCATGGACGACCCGTGCCTCTCGATTGATTCATTTACTGGTGATTACCTGCTTATTGCTGCGCTGCTGCAGCGGTAGCGGCCTCCACCCATTTCTTTACCTCGTCAACGACAGGAACCTTAAACCCGAGTTTGTACTTCTTGTTGATGTCGAGCAGATCCTGGAAAAGTTTTCCCGGCTTCTCCAGCGCGCCCAAGGCGGCAACGGTCAGGAAGCCAGCCTTCTGTATGGGTGCCACCCATTCCTCGGGAATGCCCAGTGCAGTGAAGGCCTCAACCTTGTCACGGGCAGGCACCTTCTCGGGGCGCATCTGCGGGAACAGCAGCACATCCTGGATATAACTGTTTCCCGTCATGAGCATCACCAGGCGGTCAATACCGATTCCGATGCCGCTCGTGGGAGGCATGCCATATTGCAGAGCACGCAGGAAGTCCTGATCGATAATCATTGCCTCATCATCGCCCTTGTCGGCAAGGCGCATCTGCTCCTTGAAGCGCTCCTCCTGGTCGATGGGGTCATTCAATTCGCTATAGGCATTTGCCAATTCCTTACCATTAACCATCAACTCAAATCGCTCGGTCAGGCCGGGTTTGGAGCGGTGCATCTTGGTCAGCGGCGACATTTCCACGGGATAATCGATGATAAACGTGGGTTGCACAAAGGTGCCCTCACAGAATTCACCGAAGATCTCATCAATCAGTTTGCCCTTGCCCATGGTGTCGTCAATCTCCAGATTGAGTTCCTTGCAGACGACGCGGATCTCATCCTCGCTCTTGCCTTCCAAGTCATGGCCCGTCTTCTCCTTAATAGCCTCGAGGATGGGCAAGCGGCGATAGGGAGCCTTGAAACTGATGACCTGGCCATCGATTTCGGTCTCGGACTTGCCATTGACGGCAACACAGATTTTCTCGAGCAACTGCTCGGTAAACGACATCATCCAGTTATAATCCTTATACTGAACATACAGTTCCATGCATGTGAACTCGGGATTGTGGTTACGGTCCATTCCCTCGTTGCGGAAGTTCTTGCCGATCTCATACACGCCCTCAAAACCGCCAACAATCAGTCGCTTGAGGTAAAGTTCGGTCGCGATGCGCATATACATGGGAATGTTCAACGCATTGAAGTGGGTGATGAATGGACGCGCTGTCGCACCGCCAGCGATGGCCTGCAACGTCGGCGTCTCGACCTCGGTATATCCCGCGTCATCAAGTACCTGGCGCATGGTCTTCACCACCTGGGCACGCTTCAGGAAAGTCTCTTTCACGCCACTATTGACCACCAGGTCAACATAGCGCTGACGGTAGCGCAACTCGGGATCCTCAAATGCGTCATAGGTCACACCATCCTTCTGCTTCACGACGGGCAGAGGCTTCAAGGACTTGCTCAGCAACTTGAGGGACTGCGCATGAACGCTGATTTCACCCGTCTGGGTACGGAAAACGAATCCCTGCACACCGACAAAGTCACCCATGTCGAGCAGTTTCTTGAAAACCACATTATACATTTCCTTGTCTTCGCCGGGGCACAAGTCGTCACGGCTCACATAGACCTGCACACGGCCCTTCGAGTCCTGCAATTCAAAGAAAGAGGCTTTGCCCATGATGCGGCGGTTCATCATGCGGCCGGCAATGCTCACTTGCCTCGGCTCGGTCTCATCGTTGAAGGATGCCACGATGTCATCACTGTAGGCGTTAACAACATACTCATCGGCGGGATAGGGATTGATGCCCATCGCCTTGAGTTGTTCCAGACTATTGCGGCGAATGATCTCTTGTTCGCTCAATTCAAGTACGTTCATGTTATGTCGTTATTATGATTTTTGATTGCTTTTAAGTTGCAAAGTTAGTAAAAAGATTTGAGATTAGCCACCCCGAAGCCCAGTTTCTGGATTTCGGGGCAGATTTGAGTCATTTTGCAGTCTATTCTTTCTTGTAGGGTTTACCCAGCAGGAAAGGAAGGTAGCGTTCAATTATCAGTGCAAGAGGATACAATATCGCCATGACAACGAGGGCGATAACGATCTTGAGGATGATGTTGTCATCAAAGGTTGCCGGCCCCGCCAGTTTCCCTATCACCATCTTGATGATGCCGATGAGGTAGTTCTGCAAGGCAAGATAGGAGATGCCATTGATGGCCACAGTGCGCGCGATGCGGTCCATGGCGGGACTGTGAACGGCTTCCAAGCCCCTACAGATCATTGTGTACAACGGCAAGACAAGGATGATGGCGAGAGGAGCAAGGACATAAGCCGGCTCACGGTCCCAATGCACCGGGGCGAGAATGAGAAACCCGAGGCCCAACACCGCTGCCGCAACACACCGATGAAACACCCGCACATCTATGCCGCATTTTCCTGTCTGCACCATTGACACCAACTTGTCCACTTGCGGACGGCAACAATTGCCGATGGCATAGATGGGCATGTAGAGCAAGGCCTTATCCAGGTTCCACAGATGCATGACAGGCGTGTCGGGAATGACAAACAGCGAGAGATTCAGCAGCACGGCGACGCCCAGCGGCCAATAGCCAGGCAGGTACTTCCTGATTGGGTAATAAATCAACTGCATCGTGAACAGTGCGACCAGGAACCAGAAGGTGCCCAGCACCACGTCGGGAGCGCCTTGCAGAAATTGCCAAACGGGCGTCCACGAGTCAATATCCATCTCCTGACCACCAGCCATCTTGCGACCAACGACTAGCCACAGGGCATAGAAGATGACCGAGAATGAGGCATAGGGTATCAGCAACTGACGGGCACGATGAAGCACAAAGGCGAAAAATCCGCCCTGGCGTGTGATATTGAAAAGGTAACCGGCGGCAAAGAAGAAAACCGGAGCGCCCATGTTAAAGAGCGCCAACTCGTGGACATATCCGTCACACTCGCAACGGGGAGGCGTGTGGTAAACGACCACAAGAAACATCGCTATCAACTTGATGTAATCGAGCCAAACTTTCCTCTGTGCCATAATCATGTATCTTGTTACTGGCGGACACACCCGGTCGATGGTCCGCAAGGGTGATTTTTATCAAGGAGGCACTGCCCTTGATCGTTGCGGACAGTGCCTCTTGTACTTTGAATCAACTTTAATTGATAATGTCAAATCCCGTGTATCGCTGCAAGGCTGCGGGAATGCGGATGCCCTCGGGCGTCTGGTTATTCTCGAGCAGGGCGGCGACAATGCGCGGCAAAGCCAGTGCCGAGCCGTTCAAGGTGTGGCACAGGTGCGTCTTCTTGTCATCGCCACGATAGCGGCACTTGAGGCGGTTGGCCTGATAGGTTTCGAAATTGGAGACGCTGCTCACCTCGAGCCAGCGCTGCTGGGCGGCAGACCACACCTCAAAGTCAAAGGTGATGGCGCTGGTGAAACTCATGTCACCACCACACAGGCGCAGGATGTGCCACGGCAACTCCAACTTCTCGAGCAGCCCCTGCACGTGATCCTTCATTTCCTCGAGCGCGGCATAGGAGTCCTCGGGCTTCTCGATGCGCACAATCTCCACCTTATCAAACTGGTGCAGACGGTTCAAACCACGCACGTCCTTGCCATAGGAGCCGGCCTCACGGCGGAAACATGCCGAGAACGCGCAATTCTTCTTGGGCAGTTCCTCCTGCGGGATGATGACGTCGCGGTACATGTTGGTCACGGGCACCTCGGCCGTGGGAATCAGGTAGAAATTATCGACCTGGCAATGGTACATCTGGCCTTCCTTGTCGGGCAACTGGCCAGTGCCCAGTCCTGAAGCCTCATTGACGACAAAGGGCGGTTCAATCTCCACATAGCCTGCCTTGCCGGCCTCGTCGAGGAAGAACTGGGTCAACGCACGCTGCAAGCGCGCGCCCTTGCCCACATAGACGGGAAATCCCGCTCCAGTGATCTTAACGCCCAGGTCAAAGTCGATAAGGTTATATTTCTTGGCCAGATCCCAATGGGGCAGTGCATCGGCGGGCAGTTCAGGCATCTTGCCGCCGGTCTTCTCGACCACGTTATCGTCGGCATTCTTGCCCTCGGGCACACCGCTGTAGGGCACGTTGGGGACGCTCAGCAATATGTTGGTTATCTCGTCCTGGGCAGCGGAGAGATTGTCATCGATTTCCTTATTGGAGGTTTTGAGACCTGCCACTTGGGCCTTGACGCCCTCGGCCTCTTCACGGTTACCCTGCTTCATGAGGGCACCGATTTGTGCTGCCATCTTGTTGAGCACAGCGGCGTTGTCGTCGCGTTGTTTCTGCAGTGCACGGCGCTGCTTGTCCAGTTCCACGATGCGCATGATGGGTTCACGGCCATCAAACTGCTTGATGGCAAGCCTGCGAATCACATCCTCGGGATCCTGATTGATGAGTTGTAGTGTTAACATTATACTTTTGCTTATTTCTGATATCTAGTCACTAGTTTATAGTCCCTAATTAAGAAGTTCCTTCACCTTGGCACTGATGGCGCGGCCCTCGGCACGGCCCGCAAGTTGATTGGTGGCAATGCCCATGACCTTGCCCATGTCCTTCATGCTCGCAGCGCCGGTCTGCTCGATGATGGAGCGGATGTGGGCCGTGAGTTCCTCATCGGTCATCTGCTTGGGCAGGAACTCCTCTATCACCGCAGCCTGCAGCAATTCCACATCGGCCAGGTCCTGACGCTGCTGGCCGATGTAGATCTGTGCACTTTCCTTGCGCTGCTTGGCCATGCGGACGAGCACCTTGAGGGCATTCTCGTCGGTCACCTCGCCGTTGTTGCCGGGAGCGGTCTTGATGAGCAGGAATTCGGCCTTAATGCCACGCAGGGCTTCAAGGCGGCCCTTGTCATGAGACTTCATGGCCTCCTTGATGCCATTGTTCACTTGATCAAAAATGCTCATTTTTTCCCTTCGTTCAAACGGTTTGAAAATCAGTTGTCACCGAAGTCGATGGTCTGGGAATCACCCATGGCATTGCGCTTGTTCACCTTGGGCACCTCAACGGGCTTCTCCTGGTTGACGGCCTGCTGGCGTTCCTTGATCTGGTTGCGGAAGTCGGGCTTGCGCTTGTAGGTCGGAGTCTTCTCGATCATGTCGATCACGTCGTCATCGTCCATCTCATCGGGCGTGAGCACGATGTAGCGCGCACGGTTCTGGGCCAGGGCCTGCTTGGTGATGGCCTCTTCGCCATATTCACGCACGAGGCGGTCCGAGTTGGACACTGTGCTGTGGGTTGAGGCTACTTCGCGACGGGCAGTCGAGAAGGAAGGCGTGGGAGCCTCCTTGTCGAGCGACACGTTGAAACCGGCTGCCAGCACGGTCACCTTGATCTGCTCCTCAAGCGAGAGGTCATGGGCCGTACCCCAGATCACGTCCACTTCCTGATCGAAGTTGGCCATGAACTCCTGGATCTCGTTAAGTTCCTTCATCAACAGGGGCGAGCCGCTGTTGGGATTGAAATAGACGTTCATCAAGATCTTGCGCGAACCATAGACGTCACGGTTCTTGAGCAGAGGCGACTCGAGGGCATCCTCGATAGCCTTGGTCACGCGGCGCTCGCCAGTGCCATAACCCGAACTGATGATGGCAGCGCCACCGTTGCGCAGGGTCGTGTTGACATCGTTGAAGTCAAGGTTGATGACGCCCCTGACGGTAATCAGGTCACTGATGCTGCGGGCAGCAGTGGTCAAGGTATCATCGGCCTTGCCGAACGCGTTGGTGAAATCAAGGTCGCTGTAGATCTCGGTCAAGCGCTGGTTGTTGATGATGAGCAACGCATCGACATACTTGCCCATCTCGTCGGCACCGGCAAGTGCCTTGAGAATCTTCCTGGGGCCTTCAAACAAGAAGGGGATCGTGACGATACCGATGGTGAGGACGCCCTTCTCGTGGGCGATGCGGGCCACCACAGGAGCGGCACCAGTACCGGTACCACCACCCATACCGGCGGTGATGAAGACCATCTTGGTATCATCGTCAAAGAGTTGCGCGATCTCGGCCTCACTCTCCTCGGCAGCACGCTTGGCTGTCTCGGGGATGTTACCGGCACCCAGGCCATGGGTCGTGTTCGGGCCCAGGAGCACACGGTTGGGCACGGGTGACTCGTTGAGTTGTTGACGGTCGGTATTGAGGACGACAAACGAGACGCCCTCGATGTTCTGCATATACATGTGGTTGATGGCATTGTTACCACCGCCACCGACGCCCATCACCTTGATGATGGTGCGAGATTTCTCTTTATCCTGGAAGCCTGAGTTCTGATCCAGTGTTGACATGATATCATGACCAGACGCGCTAGCACCCTGGTTAGGCTCACCGAATTTAATATTATTGTCTGCCATATTGTGTTGTTTTTTGTTTTTGAGTTAGGGGATTGAGTTCTTAACACCGGTTACTGCTCGTCATCGGCTTCTTCATCCTCAGACATGAGACGGGACAATTTGCTCTTCAACATTTCCCAGCGGCCACCCGTTTTCTTGGGTTTGGCGGGCTTGGATGTCCTGGGTTCAGCAGGCTGCTGGGCTGCAGCAGGCTGCACGGGAATCGGGCCTTCAAAGGTGGGGCCGTCCACATACTTGTTGAGTTCGACGCAGGTCTCACCCTGTTCGATCTGCTCAGCGGCCTTGGCCAGCAACGAGAACACCTCGATGTATTCCAGACGGTTGATGTCGGGGTTCAGGATATTGAGGGTTGAGGGATTCTGTCCCATGCGCACCTTGATCTTGATGGTCTCCTCCAGTTTCTGCTGCAGTCCACCCAGGTGGGCGCTGCCGCCGATGAGCACGATGCTCTGGATACCGTCGGACGACACACCTGCGTCGGCGAGTTGCTGGTTGATATTGGCGATAATCTCACCCGTGCGGGCAGCGATGTAGTTAGAGGCCTCACGGGCGCTCACACCCTCGATGACCACATTGCTCACGTTGCTCGGGTCGAGCGGATTGTTGATATTCTTCTTCACGTTCTCGGCAGTCTCCTCAAGAATACTCAAGCCGTTCATCACGTCACGGGTGAGGTTGCGTCCGCCCAGGGGCAGGGTATTGAGGAAGATGAGCGCCTTGTTCTTGTAGATCGAGACGGTAGTGGTCTCGGCGCCCATATCGACGAGCATGCAACCCAATTCGCGGTCGCTGTCGCTCAGGATCTGCTCGGCCACGGCCAGCGGCGTGACGATGTAGTCCTTGACGGGGATGCCGAAGGTCATCAAGCGGTTCAGGTTCAACTTGAGAGCCGGTTTGGAGACGATGAGGTTGACCTTGATTTTTATGGAAGAGCCGAATTGGCCCACAGGATTGGGGGTTTCTACCTTGTCCACATAGAAGGCGCGAGGCACGATATCCACCGTGTCGTGATTCTTGATGGGGGAACTGGTTGCATCGTGGATGATGCGGTCGATGAGTTCCTTGGTAATCGGCTCGGTAGAGCCCACGCTGCGGTTCACTTCGGTCAGGCTGCTGTGCAGTGACCTGCCGCTCACGCCCATGTAAACCTGGGTGATGCGACCATCCACCATACCCTCGAGGTTCTTGAGGATGCGGTTGATGCTGCTCTTGATATTCTCGACATTCTGCACGATGCCATAACGCACGCTGTTGAGGTGTTTTTCCTCTTGCAGGTGCCTTACACTCAAGTATCCAGCCGAAGTCTTCTCGGCAATGGCTCCAACGATCTTGGAACTTCCGATTTCAAGTGCTACAATGTACTGGTTCTTTTCCATAAAAATGCTTGATATACTTTATTTTGTTGATTTATTTTTTGTTAGTTATTCTTCTTGCTTTTGTCGTTTTGCTTGTCATCATTGGTGGCCTTTTGCTCGGCCTTGGCGGCTTCACCGGCAGCAGCCGGCTTCTTGTCCGGCTCTTTATTGGCCTCGGTGACCGAGCCCATGGTCATGGTCTCGATGTCGGGTGCCTGCTCGTCGTCATCGGGATCATACTCGATGATCTGCTGCACGGCCTTGACCCGCCTGGTGGCCACAATCTGGTGGTTCCACTTCACCGAGATGGTGTCATAGGTGTTCCAGCCCTTCTTGGGCATGACCTCACGGTAGAACAACTTGAGTTTGTCAAACTTGTTCTCAAACCCATCGGCATTGCCGATGTTGACCACGTGGCCGCTGAACTGCGGCACGAGGATGATATTGTTGGTATCACGCACGCAGTACATCGTCACCAGCGAGCGCAATAACGAATCGCCCTCCACATAGTCGATGAGTGGCAGCAGGCGCGTGGGCGGGTACTTCTTGGTGAAATGGCCTTGCACCACAGGCACGTCGCAGTGGTAGAACGACGAGGCGGCCATGCGCTTGCCCATGCGGTTGACATAGTAAGACTCGTCGCCGTCAAACACCCTGAGCACCGGCACCAACTGGTAAACCCTGATGAGCAACCGCCCATCCTGGCACTTCACGATGTCGGCATTCTCCAGATAGGGGGACAACCTGAGGGCTTCCTCAACATCCGAGGCGTTGATATCCCCCATGCGCTTGCCCTCGAGTTTGATGCCCTGGCTCTTGAGGTCGCTCAAGATTCCCTCGGGCGTGACAAAGGAAGTGCTGTCGGCATTGACGACCTGCACATTGACCGCGGTGCACACCTCACCGCGCGACTTGCTGCGCGCCCAGAGTGCACCGGTAACGAGCAGAGCCGCGAGGACCGCCAGAATGCTATTTTGTATCAGTCGTTTCAACGCTCTTGTTTCTTGAATTCATCGCATATTTGTGGCAGCAGATTGGCGATGTCGCCGGCACCCGCTGTCAATAAGACGTCAAAATTACTCAAATGTATTGACTTAATCAAATTTTCTTTAGAGTAAATTGTTTTTTTTGTGCTGGTGACCTGCTCCAGTATCATTTCACTGGTCACTCCGGGGATGGGTTCCTCGCGTGCGGGGTAGATGGGAAGCAGGATCACCTCGTCGGCCAGCGACAGCGCTGACGCAAACTCCGGCGCGAAGTCCCTGGTGCGGGTGTACAGGTGAGGCTGGAAAATCACGGTCAACCGGCGGCCGGGATACAGGTCGCGCACCGACGAGATGCTGGCACGCAGTTCACCCGGATGGTGGGCATAATCGTCAATCATCACCCTACCCTGCTCGCCGTCCTCCTTGAGCCAGAACTCGAAACGGCGCTTCGGGCCCATGAATGTCGCGATGGCGGCACGCATTGCCTCGAGAGGCGTGTCAATGAGTCGGCATGCGGCCATGGCAGCGATGGCATTCTCGATATTGATGTCAACGGGCACGCCTAGCCTGATGTCGCTCACCGTCTCCCACGGTGTCACCAGGTCGAAGGTGATCTCGCCATTGCCCTTGCGGATATTGGCGGCATGGAAGTCGCCCTCGTCACGGCTGTAGGTATAAGTCTTCACCTGCTGGCCCACTCGGGGCTTGAGGGCGAGGCCCGTGTGCACGATGAGCGCGCCTCCGGGCTGAACCAACTCGGTGAAGTGGGCAAAACTCTCCAGATAGTTCTCGGCGGTGCCATAGATGTCCAGATGATCGGGGTCGGTCGAGGTGACGACGGCAACAAACGGACGCAGGTGATGGAACGAGCGGTCAAACTCGTCGGCCTCGATAACCGAATAAGGGCTGGATGGCGACAGCAGGAAGTTGCTGTCGTAATTGCGCAACACACCGCCCAGGAAGGCGTTGCAGCCGATGCCTGAACTGTGCAGGATGTGGGCTGCCATGCTCGATGTCGTGGTCTTGCCATGTGTGCCGGCAAAACAGAGGCCCTTGCTGTGGGCCGTGATAATACCCAGCAATGCGGCACGCTTGAGAACCTGGAAACCGTTCTGGCGGAAGTAGGTCAGCCCCGCATGGCTATCGGGCACGGCAGGCGTGTAAACCACCAGAGTGCGCTCGGGGTCGCGGCAGTAGTCGGGAATGAGGGCGGGATCCTCGTCAAAGTCGATGTGCACACCCTCCTGTTCCAGGCTGCGTGTCAGGTCGCTGGGAGTGCGATCATAGCCGGCGACCTTCTTGCCCTGGGCCAGGAAATAGCGCTCCAGCGCGGCCATACCGATGCCGCCAGCGCCCACAAAGTATAATGAATCAAAATCCTTCATTGTCGGTTCATTCTATCAAGAGTTCACGATTTCTTAGCGGCGATGATTTTCTCCATCTCGTCAACAATGCGTCCAGCGGCATCATGCAGGGCCATCTGCAACACGTTCTTGCCCAGGTCGGCAATCGCCACCTCGTCGGACACCGTGACGAGCATCTTCTCCACCAGGGAAGCGGCCGCGTCGGCGTCGGCGACCATGATGGCGGCACCACGCTTGACGAGGGCCTGCGCATTCTTGGTCTGATGGTCCTCGGCCACGTTGGGCGAGGGCACAAGGATGGCAGCCTTGCCCAGCAACTGCAATTCCGAGATCGAACTTGCCCCGGCGCGCGAGACAACGAGGTCGGCGGCACGATAGGCCATGTCCATGTTGCTGATGAAGGGCATCTGCACCACATTCTTCACGCCCGAAGCCTCAAGGGCTTCGCGGCACTGGCTGTCATATATCTTACCCGTCTGCCAGATGACCTGCACGTCATAGGCCTCGCCGATTCTTGCCAGGCCATCGATGATGGCATTGTTGATGGTGCGGGCTCCCAGACTGCCGCCGATGATGAGAATCGTCCTCTTGTTGGGATCGACACCCATCGCCTGTCGCGCCTGCTCGGGGGTAGCGCCACACTCGAGCAGATTGCGCCTCACGGGATTGCCAGTCAGGACAATCTTCTCCTGCGGGAAAAAGCGCTCCATGCCCTCATAGGCCACACAGATGCAGTCGGCCTTGGCGGCCAGCAACTTGTTGGTCACGCCGGCATAGGAGTTCTGTTCCTGCAGCAAGGTGGGGATACCCTGTTTCTGAGCCTCCTTGAGCATCGGGCCGCTGGCATAACCGCCCACACCGACAGCGATGTCGGGCTTGAAATCCTTGAGGATATTCTTGGCCAGGCGCATGCTCTTGAGCAGGCGGGCAACGACCTTGAAATTGCGCAACAGGTGCTTGCGGTCAAAACCACTCACCGGCAAGCCAATGATATTGTAGCCCGCGGCGGGCACTTTCTCCATTTCCATGCGGCCCTCGGCCCCCACAAACAGTATTTTTGCGTCGGGATGACGGCGGCGCACCTCATTGGCGATGGACAAGGCGGGAAAGATGTGTCCGCCTGTACCTCCACCGCTCACCAGTACATTGAGTTGTTGATTATTTCCAGACATTTCTAACAGGTATTTCGGTTGGGTTTTCGGCATCGAGGCCCTCGATGATGGGGGTCTCTTCAACCTTATTCTTCTTATTCCCGTAATTGGCGATTGTGCGGCTGACGCTCAACATGACGCCAAAGGCGGTGCTGATTACAAATATTGAGGTACCACCCTTGGAGATGAGTGGCAACGGCTGTCCCGAGACGGGGAACACGCCCACGTTGATGGCCATGTGGAACAAGGCCTGGAAGGTGATGAACGATGCCATGCCGATGACCAGCAGCGATGGCAGCACACGCTTGCTGCGGCGCACGATCATGGCCGCTCGTCCCAGTAGCGACAAGTAGAGCAGCAACACAAAGATGCCGCCCAAGAAGCCCAGTTCCTCGACAATAATCGAGTAGATATAGTCACTGAAGGCCAGCGGCAGGCGGCTGCACTCACGCGACTTGCCGACACCCACGCCGACCAGGCCGCCATGGGCCTGGGCCATGCGCGAGAACATCTCCTGCTGATTCTTGGCCGTGATGGGGGCATAGACCAGCGAGTCGCTGTGCCACCACTCGTGCAATCGCTTCTTCCAGGTGCCCGAGCGGGCGACTTCCTCCCGCGATTCACCGCTGACGTTATCCTCACCATCGGCGGGTACCACGACCTGCATCTCCTGCTGGGTGGCCTTGAACATCTCCTCCTTCTTGTCGTTGTTATGCTTGATGATGAAGAAGAAGCCGAACATGATGCCGAAGAAGACCATCAGGATGCCGATTTTCTTCAACCGGGCACCGCCGATGAGCAGCATCGAGCCGCTGATGGCAATGAGCAGCAAGGTGTTGGTCAAGCCGCTGCGTATCATCAAGCCGCCATAGATGGCCACGGCCAGAGCGGCTGCCATGAGTCCGCCGTTGCTGATGTCCTGGTTCTTCTGCGACTTGGCGAAGATGTAGGACAGGATGGTGACAATGGACAACTTGGCCAACTCGGCGGGCTGAAGCGTGATCAATCCGGGGACCAGCGTCATCGCGCGGCGCGCGCCATTGATGATTTCGCCAAAGAACATCACATACAACAGACTCATGACGGTAACAACCGCCAGTCCCGGTATCATGATGTACAGGAAGCGCTGCTTGTTATAGTCCACCCGCTGGAGCAGCACCACAATCAGGGCACCCACCCCCAGGTAGATACATTGCTTGATGATGGGCAGATAGATGCCCTGGGCCGCGATTTCGCGACTCGAAGCGCTGTAACTCTCCACGATGGAGATGATGAGCAACATGATATAAATGCCCCAGATCCAGGGATCACCATACTTCTGGGATATCTCGGTATATTTATTTGTCTTCTCGGTGTGAGGCATAGACGGGATGGATGATATATAAAGTAGATGGATTGATTAAGTTATCAATGAAAGACGGTTATCGGCGGCTGGCACATTGTCACTGTCGGGCGGCCTTCATCTGCTTGACGCATTCCTTGAACTGGTTGCCGCGGTCGGCCATGCCGTTGAACAAGTCAAAACTGGCACAACAGGGCGACAGCAGCACGGTGTGGCCCTCCTGGGCCAGGCTGCGGCATTTCTCCATGCACTCGGGCATGCTGGAGGCGTCGGTCACCACGGGCACCTTGCCGTCAAAGAAAGCGTGCAACTTGGCGTTATCGACACCCAGGCACACGATGGCAGTGACCTTCTCCTTGACCAGGGGCTCGATCTGACTGTAGTCGTTGCCCTTGTCAATGCCACCCAGGATGAGCACGCAGGGTTCATTGACGCTCTCGAGGGCATACCAGCATGCATCGACGTTGGTCGCCTTGCTATCGTTGATGTAACGCACGCCATCGACCGTATCGACATACTCCAGGCGGTGGGGCACGGCCTCAAAGTCGGCCAGCGCCTCGCGGATGACGTCCTTGCGGATGTCAAACACCTGGGCCGACAATCCGGCGGCCATCGTGTTATAGACGTTGTGCAAGCCCTTGAGCGACAAGTCGTCGCGCGCGATATCCCACTTGTCACCATCGATGTCGAAGTTGAGCACGCCGTCATGAACCCAAGCCGCGTTGCTGTCATCATCGTCGGCCGTGAAACTGAGTTGGCGGGACTCGAGTTTGTGCTGGTTCAACTGGCTGGCGATCACAGGGTCGTTTTTCCAGAAGATGAAGGAATCCTCGCCCGTCTGGTTCTGGGTGATGCGGAACTTGGCGGCAGCATAGTTCTCCATCTTGTAGTCATAGCGGTCAAGGTGGTCGGGGGTGATGTTGAGCAAGACTGCCACGTTGGCCTTGAAGTCATACATGTTATCGAGTTGGAAACTGCTCAACTCGATGATGTACACGTCATGGTGCTCGGTGGCCACCTGCAGCGCCAGGCTGCGGCCCACGTTACCTGCCAGGCCGACGTTCAGGCCAGCCTTCTTGAAGATATGATAAGTGAGTTTGGTCGTTGTGGTCTTGCCGTTGCTGCCGGTGATGCACACCATCTTGGCATCGGTATATCGGCCGGCAAACTCAATCTCGCTCACGATGGGAATGCCCTTCTCGATAGCGCTTGCCACCATCGGTGCGGTATCGGGAATACCGGGGCTCTTGATGATCTCGTCGGCATTGAGGATTTTCTCGGCAGTGTGGCCGCCTTCTTCCCAGGCGACGTCATACTTGTCGAGCAGGTCCTTGTAGGTCTGTCCGATCTTGCCGGCGTCGCTCAACCACACGTCAAAGCCTTTTACCCGGGCAAGCACCGCGGCACCCGCGCCGCTCTCGCCTCCGCCTAAAACTGCGATACGCTTAGTCATCATATTTTATTGTTGTTATGGAAAATTGAGGGTTAACGAATCTTGAGGGTTACAAACGTCAATGCGGCCAGCAGGATGCTCACCAGGAAGAATCGCATCACAATCTTGGCCTCGGGGATGCGGTGATCGGGGGTCTTGACCTTGTAGTCCCAGGTGATCTTGGCAGGGTCAATCGTGAAGTGATGGTGCAACGGCGTCATCTTGAACAGGCGATGGCCGGCGCCATGGCGCTTGACATACCACACCTGCAGGATGACCGACAACTCCTCGATGAGGAAAATGCCACACAGCAGGGGGATGAGCCACTCCTTGCGTATCAGCACCGCAAACACGGCGATGATGCCGCCCAGGCACAGGCTACCCGTGTCGCCCATGAAGACCTGCGCGGGATAGGAGTTATACCACAGGAAGCCGATTGTGGCACCGATAAACGCGGCGGCATATACCACCAGTTCGCTGCTATCCGGAATATACATGATGTTAAGGTAGGACGAGTAGATGACGTTGCCTCCCAGATAGCACATGATGGCCAGTGCAACGCCGATAATCGCCGATGTGCCTGTCGCCAGGCCGTCCACACCGTCGGTCAGGTTGGCACCATTGCTCACCGCCGTGATGACAAAGATGGTCACCAGGATGAACAGGATCCAGCCGCCAGCCTGCTTGTACTTGCCCATCCAGCCCGTGAAGTAGGCGTAGTCAAAATTGTGGTTCTTGACAAAGGGCAGGGTCGTCTTGGTCGCCTTGACGGCCTGGGACTTGTGGACCTCGACGAGTTCGGGAGTCTCGTTGCGGCTGGTCACATGCACATTCTCGTTCATGACAATGGCCGGGCTCAGGTACATGGTCAGACCCACGATGATGCCCAGGCCCACCTGGCCGACAATCTTGAACTTGCCCTTGAGGCCTTCCTTGTTGTGGTGGAAGACCTTGATGTAGTCGTCGGCAAAGCCCAGAGCGCCGCACCACAGGGTGGACACGATCATGAGCAGCATGTAAACATTGTTGAGTTTGCCCAGCAACAGGCAAGGCACGAGGATGGAGATGATGATGATGATACCACCCATCGTGGGCGTACCCTGCTTGGCGGAATTGCCTCCCAGTTTCTCATCCCTCTCCTTGTCACACATCTGGTGGTTCTTGAGCCTGAAGATGATGCGACGGCCAATCACGATGCCGATGAACAGCGACAGGATGAAGGCAAAGCCCGACCTGAACGTGATGTACTCGAACAGGCGCGCTCCACTGATGTGGTACTGTTGCAGATAATGGAAAAGATGATACAACATAATCTATCTGTATTTCGTTAATAATCGGTTTATTGAGGCTCACTTGCAAAGACCTCAAGAATCTGCTCGCGGTCATCAAAGTGATGCTTCACGCCCTGGATTTCCTGATAGTCCTCATGACCCTTGCCCGCCAAGAGCACCACATCACCGGGCTGTGCCAACTGGCAGGCGGTGCGGATGGCTTGACGACGGTCGGCAATGGTGATGACACGGCCAGCGGCCTCCACGGGGACGCCTTCCTCCATCTCGTGGAGGATGGCCAGCGGATCCTCGGTGCGGGGGTTGTCACTGGTGAGCACCACACGGTCGCTCAGTGTTGCGGCCTCGCGGGCCATGATGGGGCGCTTGCCGCGGTCACGGTCGCCACCACAGCCACACACGGTGATGACTTGACCCGTCTTGCCCACGACCTCCTGAATGGTCTTGAGCACGTTGACGAGGGCGTCTGGGGTGTGGGCATAGTCCACGATGGCGGTGTAGCCGCGGGGAGAACGCATCGTCTGGAAACGTCCGGCAACGGGCTCGAGACGGCTCATGTTGACCAGCACCTGCTGCGGGTCAAATCCCAGCAGCAGCGATGCGCCATAGACCGACAGCAGGTTGTAGGCATTGAAGCGGCCCGTGAAGAGCACCTCAACGAGATTGCCGTTCAGTTCGAGCGTCGTGCCGTCGAGGCGCGATTCAATGATGCGGCCCTTGTAGTCGGCCATCGAGCGCAACGAGTAGCGGTACTTGTCGGCTGCGGTGTTCTGCAGCATGACCTCGCCCACCTTGTCATCGGCATTGACCAGCGCGAATGCCCCCTTGGGCAGCGCGTCAAAGAACATTTTCTTGGCAGCGATGTAGTTATCCACCGTCTTGTGGAAGTCCATGTGGTCACGTGTGAGGTTGGTGAAGATGCCACCGGCAAAGGTGATGCCCTCGATGCGCCGCTGGACACAGGCATGGGAACTCACCTCCATGAACGCATACTCACAACCAGCCTGGACCATCTCGTGCAGCAGGCGGTTGAGCGTCAAGTGGTCGGGCGTGGTCTGCTTGGCAGGCTGCTCAACCGTGTCGATGATGTTCTTGACCGTGGACAGCAGGCCTGCCTTGTGGCCCATGAGCCGGGTCATCTCATAGAGCAAGGTCGCGGTGGTCGTCTTGCCGTTGGTACCGGTGACACCCACCAGTTTCAAGGCCTTGGAGGGATGGTCAAACCACTCGTCGGCGATGTGTGCCAGGGCGACGATGCTGTTCTCGACTTGTATGTAGGTTGCGGTCTCACTCAATTCCTGGGGCAGTTCCTCACACACGATAGCGCTTGCACCCGCAGCCACAACGCTGGGGATGAAGCGGTGAGAATCCACCTTGACGCCCTTGACGGCAACAAACATGACACCCTGCCGGGCCTCTCTTGAATCATTGATGAGACCGGTGATTTCCACCTGGGTATCGCCTATTACCTGAATCGGCTTGATAGACGTGAGCAATTGTGATAACTTTTTCATGATGATGGGTAATTAGGAATTTCTCAAATGTAAGTTAATGCGCTGTCCGCGTGTGAAGCCCGAACCGGCGGCAAGACTCTGTGAAGTCACCATGCCCGATCCCGTGAAATTCACGGTGAGGCCGGCATCCTCCAGCACCTTGATGGCCTGACGGATGTCGAGTCCGATGACGTTGGGCACACCCTTGGTCACCTTGGGCGGGCGGGCATAGCGGTGGGCCGTGTTCACGTTCAAGCCTCGCTTGATGTTGTTCATGGCGTTATCGTTCCACGATGCGAACAGCGTGGGATAGTTCTTCTTGTCATTATCGGCCGCTCCGGCAGCGAGGTTGTCGGACGTGATGTCGAGCAGACCGTTGGCATACATCTTGAGCGCGATGTTCTTCAAGACCATGCCGCTGCTGGCACCAGCGCCACGGTCGGCACCCAGCATGAGCACGATGCAGGAGTACTTGGGCTTCTCATAGGGGAAGAAGCCGCAGAAGGCCAATCGCTTCTGGCCGCCATACTGGCCACCGGCGTTGGTAAACGCGGTTCCGGTCTTGCCGGCGATTTTCACCCTCTCGTCCTGCACCCAGTGGCGGGCGGTGCCGTGAGACCCCCACACGACGTCATAGAGCATCTGGCGCAACTTGGCGGCATTCTCGGGCGAGCACACCTGCTTGCGGACGTAGGTCACGGGGATGATGGAGTCGGGCTCGCCTTCGCGCGAGAGTTTCTTGACCAGATGAGGGCGCACAAACTTGCCGTCGTTGGCGATGGCATTGTACATGGCCAGCGTGTACAGCGGCGGGATGGTCGTGGCATAGCCGTAGGCCTGGCGCGTGAGTGACAGTTTGTCCCAGTTCTTGTTGCCCAGGACGGGGAAGTTGGGGGTCGTCTCACCGCCAATGCCAGTGTGGAAGGGCTCGAAGAAGCCCATTTCCTCCAGGCGCTTGCGGAAACCTCCGGGATTCTGGCCATAATCCTTGACAATGATTTTGGCCATGCCGATGTTGGACGACGTCTCGATGATTTCACGCGGCGTGCGCGTTGCCGCGCCGTGGGGCCTGTCGCTGATGTTGCGGCCGGCATAGGTCCAGTCCGAGCCGGTGGCGATGGGCGCGTTGATGTCGTTGACGATGCCGTCCTCGAGGGCCACCATCATCGAGATGGTCTTGACCACCGATCCGGGCTCATAGCCCAGCACAGCGTGGTTGATGCCCTCGACATACTTGCCGGTCTCCTCATTGAGTTCCAGATTGCTGATGGCCTTGATCTCACCGGTTGCCACCTCCATGAGCACACAGGTGCCCCACTTGGAGCCCGTCTCGATGCACATCTTGTTGAGTTCGTTCTCGACGATGTCCTGCAACTGGACGTTGATGGTCGTGGTGATGTCATATCCCTTGACGGCAGGGACACTCTCGGCCCTGACGATACCGTGGGTCAACTGGATGTTCCTGGCTACGCCGGGACGGCCATAGAGCAGCGAGTCCAATGCCATTTCCAGGCCGGAATGGCCGTGGATGCTGGAACTCGTCTCGTTCTGGCCCACATTGCCGATACTGCGCGCAGCCATGTCGCCGTAGGGCTTGATGCGGCGGTTGTGCTTCTCGGTATAGAAGCCGTTCTTGTTCTTGGCACGACGCAGGAAGGGGAACTGCCTCACGCGCTCATACTCCTTGTGGGTGAGCATGTAGGGGAAGAGTTTGTAGGCGCGGTTTTTCTTGCCTTTCTTCCCGCCAGGGCCCACCTTCTCGGCAGCATCGAGGATGCTCTTGCGGTCGCTCAGAATCTTCTGCTTCCACTGGGCGGCTGTCATCGAGTTGTCAAACACGGCAAGGCTGTCGCTGAGCGGGCCGATGTCCTTCATCAGGCTATCAACCTTGATACCCTCGGTGAACCAGTCGATGCGCAGCACATAGTACTGCAGGTTAGCGGCCAGCACCGTGCCGTTATCGGCCAGCAACTTGCCGCGCTCGGGCTCGATGGCCGACGTGCTGGTGAGCACCGAGTTGGCCTTCTTGTTCCACTCGGCAGCCTGCACGACTGTGGTCTTGAACAGGTCCCACGCGATTGCGGACGAGAAGAGCAGCATCAAGCCAACCACGATGGCATAGCGCGCAAGGATATGTCGTTTGTTGTTCTGTTTCATTGTCTTGCTGATCAATGGGTGTATTCAACTAACTGGGGAGGGGCAATCTTACTTTTCTCTCAGCGAATAGGGGGGCTCGGTGGGAGCGGCCAGGCCCAAGCGCTTTTCCTGCATGAGTTTGGTCATCTCACTCTCGCGTATCATCGAGTTGTACTTGGCACTGGCGTTCACCAGGTCGGTCTGGGCATTAGCCAGTTCGGTCTTGAGCGTGATGACCTCCTGCATGCTGCTCTGACACACAAACTTGTTGGCGATATAGGTGAGTGCCATGATGACAAGGGCGATGATGTACACCGCATTACGCTTGAAGAAGTCCAGCGAGAAGAAACGGCCCTGGATGATATCCTTGCCCGCCTTCCTGCCTGAAGTGGTTTTGAAATTTTTTTTCTCGCTCATTGCTGGTTAACGCTTGGATTGCTGTTGTGATGTTATTGTTACTTCTTGTTGTTGTGTGATGACGGGCGCTCGACGAGTTCGGCGATGCGCAACTTGGCGCTGCGGGAACGGGGATTGCGCTCCACCTCCTCGGCCGTGGGCACGATGACCTTGTTGTTCACCACACGCCAGGGCGTGATGACGCGGCCATAGAAATCCTTCTCCTGCTTGCCCTCGACGTTACCCGAGCGCATGAAATTCTTGACCATGCGGTCCTCGAGGGAGTGATAGGTGATAATCACCAGCCGCCCTCCGGGGTTGAGCACCTCCAGCGACTGCTGGAGCAGCCGGCGCAGGGCGTTGAGTTCGCCGTTGACCTCGATGCGCAGCGCCTGGAACACCATGGAGAGTTCTTTCTTCTCCTGTGAGGGCTTGAGCATGGGGCGCACGACATCGACGAGTTGGCCGGTCGTGGACAGGGGGCGGGCCTTGGCAATGGCGGCTGCCAGGCTGCGGGATTGCCTCAACTCGCCATAGAGGTAGAGGACATTGGCCAGGCGCTCCTCGCTGTAGGTGTTGAGCAACTCGCTCGCCGTGAACGAGGCGCTGCGGTTCATCCTCATGTCGAGGGGGGCATCTGCCCTGAAGGTAAAGCCGCGGTCCACCGCATCAAAGTGGTGAAACGAGACACCCAAGTCGGCCAGGATGCCATCAACCCCCGAGAAGCCGTAATAGCGCAGGAAATTCTTGATATAGGCGAAGTTACCGTGTGCAAATGCAAACCTGTCGTCGTGCAACCTGTTGGCCCAGGCATCCATGTCCTGATCCATGCCGACGAGCCTGCCCTCGGGCGACAAGCGCTCCATGATGGCACGACTGTGCCCGCCGCCGCCAAAGGTGACGTCAACATATGCTCCATCGGGCTTGGTTACAAGCCCGTCAATGCTCTCGTTGAGCAATGCAGGTATGTGATATACAGTCTGTTCCATTGCTATCTGTAATGCTATCGGGTGTTTCTCTCCTACCCCACTTTTTAGGGACTTCAAAGGTACAACATTTTTCGCGATAATTTACAATCTCAAACAAAAAAAATTTACAATTTTGAAAATTTTTTATTAACACTACCTGTTAATAAGTTTTAAACGAGTGATTGATAATTACTTATAGTAAATTTACAAGTGCAAAATTGATGGAGTTTCACAAAATTTGGCATCGTCCCGCCCCCTGAAAGAGCCATCCTTGAAGACGGCACAAAAACCGACACCTATCATGCTATTACACAGTGCATTAAGCGCAATATATGAAAAAAAATCAAAAAATTATTACCGAAACCTATAGCAACATCAAAAAAAAGGGTTACATTTGCATTATGATATAAAAATCTTGGTTCATGGAAAAGATTGACAATCTAGACAAAAAAATTCTTGAAATTGTGATGAATAATGCGCGTATTCCCAGCAAAGACGTCGCACAGGTGTGCGGTGTCTCGCGCGCTGCAGTACACCAACGCATCCAGCGCCTGATAGATGATGGCGTCATCACCGGATCGGGATATAACGTGAATCCCAAGTTACTTGGATACTCCACCTGCACCTTTATCGGACTGACTCTGGAGCGCGGTTCCATGTACCGCACCGTAGTCCCTGAATTGCTGAAAATCAAGGAAGTAGTGGAGTGCCACTTCACGACGGGCCACTACACGATGATGATTAAGGTTTACGCTCGCGACAACGAGCACCTGATGTCGCTGGTCAACGACCGCATCCAGCACATCGAGGGCGTCGCCGCCACCGAGACCCTCATCTCCCTCGAGCAGAGCATCAGCCGCACACTGCCCATCTATTACAATGACTAACCGATAAATGATGCCACCCCAGGGTGCTTCGATAAATTAATATACCGGAGCGCACTACCATTGTGCCGATTGAACTGAGCACCCCCCCGAAACGCATACCTCACCCACGATTTCCATGAATTGTGCGTGATAAGAGAATGACTTAAAGGTTTTATTTGTACCTTTGCCACATTAATTCAATAATTACCGTTTATTATAAAATCACAACTGATATAAAAATGGATAACAACAGATACTGCGTTATCATGTGTGGCGGCGTGGGCAGCCGCTTCTGGCCCTTCAGCAAATCGGCCAAGCCAAAACAGTTCATTGATTTCTTTGGCACCGGACGCAGCCTGCTGCAGATGGCTGTTGACCGCATGGAAGGTATCGTCCCCATGGACAATATCCTGCTCATCACCAACGAGAGTTATGAATCGCTCATCAAGGAGCAATTGCCCGACATCAAGGACAGCCAGATCCTGCTGGAGCCCGCCCGCCGCAATACCGCCCCGTGCATCGCATGGGCCGCCCACCACATCAAGGCCATCAACCCCGATGCCCGCATGATGGTGGCTCCCAGCGACCACCTCATCATCAACGAGGAGAAATTCAAGCAGAGTGTGGTCAAGGCGTTTGACTTCATCGAGTCCCGTGACGCGCTCGTGACCATGGGCATCAAGCCCACCCGCCCCGAGACCGGATATGGCTATATCCAAGTGGGAGAACCTGTTACGGCCAATTTCTCGTCGGTAAAGACCTTCACCGAGAAACCCGATGAATATCTGGCCAACGAGTTCCTCAAGTCGGGAGAGTTTTTCTGGAATTCGGGCATGTTCTTCTGGAGTGCCGACAGCATCTTGAAGGCCCTGAGTGCCTGCGCCCCAGAGGTCACCGCCGTGTTTGACAACGGCAAGCAGTACTTTGGCACCGACCAGGAGACAGACTACATCAACACCCACTTCGAGGCCTGCCCGAGCATCAGCATCGACTTTGCCGTGATGGAAAAGGCACCCAACGTCTATGTCGAGACCGTTGACTTCGGGTGGAACGACCTAGGCACCTGGAGGTCGCTGTATGACCACTCGCCCAAGAACAAGGACGGCAACGTCACCCAGCAGTGCAAGGCCCTGATGTTCAACAGCCACAACAACATTGTTGCCGTCAAGGGCGACAAACTCGTAGTGGCCTCGGGCCTTGAAGGTTACATCGTGGCCGACGTGGACGATGCGCTTCTCATCGTTCCCCTCGACGAGGAACAGAAAATCAAGTTGTATGTCAATGAGGTGAAAGCAAAGTTCGGCGACAAATACCTCTAATCGAGACCTATCACGCTATCCCTCCCCCAACCGGAGGATGCCAATAACAGTCACGGGACCCGCGCGGCAAGCATGGGTCCCGTGACTGTTACTCATTATCTGTCATCAGGCAGTCAAGGCCTAGAACGGGGCGTCGCCCGCATTCTGGCTTCCGGCAGGCTGTTGAGGCTGCTGAGCGGGAGCCGCTGCAGCAGGACGCGCCAGCAATTCAAAAGTGTCCACATAAATCTCGGTCGTGTAGCGCTTCACCTTGTTGCGGTCCTCCCAGGCACGGGTGCGCAGGCGACCCTCCAGATAAATCTGCGTGCCCTTGCGGATATAGCGCTCGGCCACCTCGGCATTCTTGCCCCACATGACGATGTTGTGCCACTCGGTGCGCTCGGGCACCTGCACGCCATTGGCATTGGTATAGGCGCGATCGGTGGTAGCGAGCGTGAACGAAGCGACGGGCTGATTCTGTGCGACATAGCGCACATCCGGGTCACGGCCCACACGGCCCAGTAGAATGACTTTATTGACTGACATAAGATTTGATGGTATTTATATATGTATTATGTATTGAAGTTATATTCACATTAACAGCCTGTTCCCTTCAAGGCCAGCCCCACCAGTTCGTGCAAGCCGAACATCAGGTTCATCACATGAACCGCATTACCGGCGCTCCCCTTGAGCAGGACATCGGTCACGGCATGGATGGTGAGAAGTCCCGCACGATCATCCTTCTCGAGATGAATGAGGCACTTGCTGGTGTTCTCGACATCGGCTGTGACAATGGGACGGTCAATCAGGAAAACAAAGTTGTGATCGTCATAGTATTGTTCATAGAGTTGCCTGATCATCTCACTGTCAACCCGGCACTTGAACCGGGCCGCTACCGCCAGCGTGCGGCGTTCGGCCAGAGGCGTGACAGTCATCGTCACCGGTTGGTCAAAACTGGACTGGCATTGCCGCAAGGCAAAAGCCACTTCACGCTGCTGGTCGCGGGCCCATGACTCCAGGTCAAAGCCGTCGGCTGTCGTCATGGCGCCATTACCGGCCAGGGCACTCAGCCCTATCGCCACATGCAGGGTCACAGGATGATTAAGGAGCAGGTTGCGCGCCATGGGCATCAGCGCCAGCAAGGAAGCCGTCGCTGCATTTCCCGGCACGGTCACCAGGCGGGCATCATGCACGAGTACCCGGCGCTGCATCTCGCCAAGGCCATAGGTCCACGGCAAGCCCTCTCCATAATCCAGATTGTGGCAACCACTCAAGTCGATGACCGAGAGCCCATCGGGCATAGCCATTGACGATAATTGCCTTGCCACTGCGTCACGACTGCCACACAGGTACACCAGGTCAACCTCGTCGAGAGATGGGGCTGCATCAATCGTGAGATCGCACTCGCCAACGACTCCAGGGACGACTTCATCGATGCGCTTCCCCGACAGTTCCCCATCACTCACCCACTTCAACTCCACATCGGGGTGGTTGAGGAGAATGCGCACCAACTCGGCGGCACGCAGGTTATCACATCCGATGATACCGACCTTAATCATCGGCAACAGGGGTTTGTATCACGCCGATGCTGTGAGGCGAATTCTTGGGCATGAACTGCTCAAATACCGCTGTCGCTTGCTCGTGGGTCACACCCTCGGCGAGAATGGCGACCACGGTGTCGGCTCCCGCAATGGTGCCGAGCACTTCGGGGGGACGGCTCATGTCAATATCATAGGCCAAACCAGGCGCATAGCCATTGCGCGTCTTGATAACAGCCAGATTACCCGAGAATGTCACTGACACCAGTCCCACTTGCTTGGCAGCATGAGCATCCGTCTGTCGCATGCTCAGTAATCTGTCTTGCAACTGATTACTATCTGGAATGATGTACATGTAAGTATTACGGTCGGTAGCCACCTTGGAAATCTTCAAGGCTTTCAAGTCGCGCGACAAGGTGGCCTGAGTCACATTGATATTGTGCTCACGCAGCATCTCGGCAAGTTCACTCTGACTACCGATGCAATTTGTCTTGATCAAGTCGGTGATCAACTGTAAACGGTCACGTTTTCTTTTCACGAGTACTTTCTTTTTTCTAGGTTTCTTTGTTAATGTTGTAGTCTCCATTTGAAATATATACTTAAAATATTGGTTAGACATGCAAAGGTAATGTATTTTTCATTACTTACAACATATTTATTGACTTTTTTATCAAAAAATACAGCCAATCACTGAATTTTAATGACATATTCATCACATTCCATAAGCCTTAAGCCTCTTCCTTCACATTATATATAAAAAATGATAATATGACCCCTCGGCTGTGTTTTTCAGTTAATCAATAATCAGATTACCGTTTTCCGGTAAGGGCTGAATTATTGCGGCAGACGGTTTGCCATAAATTCACTCGCTTGTTTTAAATCGGCCTTACGGCCGAGAAATAAAACAAAGTAAATCTTTATTTCAATTTTAGTTATAATTTTGATTTCTCGCGCGTAGCGCGATGAATAGTTCCAATCGCAATTTATGACACTGCCTCAATCTATTGCGAAAAAGGGTGATAATCTCAAGGAGACTGCCGTTTCCACCGGCACCTCCTTGACAACGTGAAATCAAGACCGTGGTGCGCCCCGCCGATCATCTCGAGGGGCTACAGTTCAAGAACGGGTGACTCCAGGCACCATCCAGCGAGGATTCTCCTGGAACTTCTGCCAGGCTGCAAGGAGTTGAGGCTTGCAGGACACGAGCAGGCGGTGCCCCTCGGTGAGGTTAGTCCCATCCTTCTCGATTGCATCTATATAGTCGAGCAGGTTGTGGCACATGCCATATTGGCCAGCCGCCAGCAGTGCTTGGGGCATCCCCTGGGCCTTCTCCTCGGCAGTGAACCACAAGGTGGTTCCCATGCTGGCAGCGAGGGCGCTGTTCTGCTGGACGGCCTCGCTGGGGGCGAGGTAGTCGGCCAGTGTGCCGTTCCGCTTCATGCTCTCCCATCGCTCGCCAGGCCGCAGTTCATAGACGGTGCTCGACACAACGCGGTTGTGCCACTCTTTGTCGTCATAGATGGCACCGTAATTCAACTGACGCACGCGCTTGAAGAATATTTCACTGCTCATCATGATGACCGACTTGGCACGGTTCATCAGCATGGCTTCGATCGTGGCAAACTTCAGATGGCTGATAAAGGCTGCCCTATCACCGACAAAGGTCTTGCGGATGGCGGCAAACATCTTGCTCTTGAGCACCGCGCCGATGATATTGGCCAGGGTGACGATGGCCAGAATCACCGACATCACTCCGAGCCAGAAGTTGCTGCCCAGCACCAGCGCGACTATAAACAGCAGCATCACCACGACCTCGCTGATCAGGCCATAGTTGCGCAGCCGGCCCAAGGTCAAACGGCCCACGCTGTCGGGCAGTGCCTGCTCGCTGGGGGCGTAGCCTTCCATATAGGGGCTGGACACGTCGCTCACGATTATCAAGTCAAGCGCTTTGTCGGTGCGGCTCTTGTCGGCCCGATACTTGCGCATGCGTTCCTCGGCAAGCAAGATGGGCTCAATGCCCTGATTATCGACAAGGCCACCATCCATCAGGCCAAAGCGCGACTTGATGCCCGACACCAGTTCATCATGACGCATGACCTGGAAATCATCGGGGTACATCATGGGCTCAAAACCGCTGGGATAACATGACGAGCAGGCCATGGCCTCGCCAGGGGTGATGTGACGCACCACGCTGCGGCCGATGCTGTGCTTCTGGTTGCCGAACACGCCATAGGTCATCCGTGAGCCGTCGGACATCTTGCCCTCGGTCAAACGGAAGCGGAAGGGTAACGAGTTGTCAAAGTCGGTCGCCAGTGCCGTGTAGTCCTTGACGGGGTTGCGGTCAAAGTTATCAATGATTTCAGCCATCGTGGAGTTGCCAAACAGGAGGCGGTCGTAAATTTCGGCCATGATTTTGATACTTGACGCGTCACGGTTGGCCTTCTCGTCGCTCAACCGCTGCAAGGCATCGGTCATCAAGTCCTCGTTGCACAGGAAACTGAACAGTTCCTCGACCATCTTGTCCACACCCTCACCGCGCGCCCTAGCGAGCATGTAGCGCATCGCGGGAATCGTGCCGCCAGACACCGACGACAACGCCACGACACAGTCCAGCAGTGTCCGTCCGCCATCGAGGTGAATCGAGTTAAGAAAAGATAATGTACCCAGGTCAAATGTGGCTGCCCTGTAGCCGCCACCCGAAAATGACATGCCTATTTTCAAGCAATTTTCCATCTTATCAACGCTTAGAGATTAGTTTGCCGACAAAGGTAATCATATTCATCGACAAATCCAAGCAAAAATCGGGCAAGCCCCGCCACTGGAGCCTGCCCGGAAATCCATGATGAGGAGTATGTCCCCTCTCTATTGAAGGTGTTACTGGAGCAGATAGTCGATCAAGGCGGTCACATCGCTGATGTTGATCTGGCCATCCTCAGTCATGTCGGCCTCGGCGGGCGCTGCACTCGCGTCATTGAGCAGGTAGTCGATGAGTGCCGTCACGTCACTGATGTTGATGTTACCGTCATGGTTGACGTCGCCACGCTGATAGGCGGGTTGCTCATTGCCGGCCAGGGTCACAGTGATGGTGGTGAAGCGGGCCTGCTTGTTGACCTTGAAGGCCACAAAGTTGGCGCTGCCTTCCCACACACCATCGGTGCCACTAGTGGTATAAGTGCCCTCGTTACCCTCGGCCTTAGAGATGTTGCTGGCCGTGTAACCGCTCATGCCGTTGAACTCAATCTTGATGATGGGCGAGCCGGCCGAGGTAAAGTTGAAGGCGGTGGAGTCGCTGCTGTAAACGCGGTAGTGGTTGGTACCCAGCATACCATCGCCGACATACATGGTCACCTGATTCTTCACAACAGTGAAATGATGACGCGTGCCGTCGCCGTCGCCCCTGTCAACGGCGCCGTCAAAGGTCACCTCGACAGTGGTGGCGGGCAACTTGGTATAGGTGGCGCTGACAACCTCGCTCTCCACGTCGCCAACTGAGGCCTTGGCCCAGATGGTGATGTCGTCGGTCACGGGGATGGCGTCAACATACTGGCTCCACAGTTCCTGGTCCAGGCTGTAGTAAATCTTGGCATTGGGGGTAGCACATGCCAGCGTCACGTCCAGACGGTCGGCAAAACTGCAAGATGCGGGAGTGAAGACGGGAGCCTCTACGGTCTGCTCGACCTTGGTAAAGGTTACGGTGACATAGTCGCTCATCTCACTGCCCTTGGTCGAAACGGCGGTGTAGGTCTTGGTCTCGGTCACATAGAACGGAGCGCTGTAGTGAATCCACTCGCTCTGCTCGTCGGCGGTGCCTTCCCAATAGAAAATCTGAGCATTCTCGGTGGGACAACTCAGGGTCACTGCCAGGCTACCGGTGAAGTCGCCACCATTGGGATTGAAGACGGGAGCGACAAGTTCCTGGACTACGTCCTCGGCAATGGTCACCACAATCTGGGTGCAGCGCACCTGGGATGCGGTATTCAGCGAGAACGTCGTGGTATCACCTTGCCATGTGCCCACCCGGCTACCCGACTGGCAGGTGTAGCCGTCACCGTAGAACTGGTCAGGGCCATAAGCCTGGCTATAGGAGCCATCGCAAGTGAATTCAACCTTCTTGATATTACCCACCGTCGAGGTGACAGTAGCCTTGCTACCGGCAGCAAAACGATAGGTGCTCGCTGCAAGCGCAGCCTTGGTGCCCGTGATGGTCACGCCGTCGAGCGACATCTCGTCAAACGCGTTGGCCGACGAATTATTTCCCGTGGTTTGACCGGGAACAAAGGTCACGGTAATGTCTGCCCATGCCGAAATCGACAACAGGGCAACAAAGAGGAGAGACAACAATTTCTTCATAAAAAAAACGAAACTTTAATTGATTAATAATTATTAAAATACAGTCAGGGTGTCACATTCAGTCCCCTGCGGGGAATGGGGCATTCAACTTTCACACCACAAAGTTACAACAAATAACTCACACACCACTCGACATTACACAAAAAAACAGGACAACCGCACTCTAATTGCCTTGAAGGCACCTTGAAGTTTTGAGACAAAAATCCGTCTAGGTAATATAATAATGTGTAACTTTGCATCACAAGTCGGAATCAAAACCAGCCCTTATGCTCAAGAGGAAAACAGACGACCCAGGCTCAGGGCATCTCTTGAAACAAATAATGATTAAACAGAATGAGAAAAAAGATATTATTGACAATAACGCTTCTAGCGCTGATAGGTGTTGCAGTTCTCACCTACAGAACGCTTACATATAACACTCGGATGGATAAACTCGGATATGAACTGATGCAAAAAATCGACTCTCACAAGGAAAAAACAGGTTTTCTCCCGAAGGACTTGAGCGAAATCGGGATAGATGTTGATGACGAATGCTACCACTACAAGGGCGGCATCTTCTATTACACCATCTTGAATGACAGTGTTTATTGTCTGGAATATCCGCTAGACGCGGAGAACAATCGCGGCATCACCTCAGATAATCGCATTTGGACAGAGAATTATGTGATCTAATCAAGGCCCCTTGATCGCCAGTAGTGCTCTAGACCACAATCCTCAAGCAAACTTTCCCCATTCTTTTTCGAGTGAGCCCGGTTCAGCCGCAATGATTCGGCCATGCCCCCCCCACGGCAACGTTTCCAAACAAAAAAGCCAAATGGCTTCATTATTAACCATTTGGCATTCAAAATCGTGACCCCGGTGGGACTCGAACCCACGACCCATTGATTAAGAGTCAATTGCTCTACCAACTGAGCTACGGAGTCATCGCTCATTCAATTGCGGTGCAAAGGTACTGCTTTTTTCTGAACCAGCAACTTTTTTGGCGTTTTTTTTTGAAAAAAAACGCATTTTTGAATGAGCGGATTTTTGGCGTTTTACATATTGTGCTGTAAAACAGCGCAATACAATAACGCTCATTTTTTTTGGTTTTTTTGTTTTTTTCTGTAAAAGCACTAACTTTGTCATCGATAATAACGCTAAGACTACAAGACGTGATGGAAAAGAGATATGATTTTGACCGAGTGATTGACCGTCGGGGTACCGGCAGCGTGATGTATGACATGTGCAAGGAGATGTTCGGTCGCGAGGATGTGTTGCCCTTGTGGGTGGCCGACATGGGTTTTGCCGCCTGTCCCGAGATCACGCAGGCGCTGGCCGACCGCGTGACGGGGCATCCCATCTATGGCTACAGCGTGCCGCTGGATGACTACTGGCAGTCGATCATCGACTGGCAACGCGAGCGCAACGGGCTGGAGTTCACCCAAGAGGAGTGTTGCTTCATCGGCGGCATCGTCAACGGCTTCGGGCTGGCGCTGAACTATTTCACTCGTCCTGGCGACAAGGTGTTGATCCAGGAACCGGTGTACCACCCCTTCAGGATGCTGATCACGGGCAATAACCGCATGGTGGTGAACAATGCGCTGGTGCGCACCGACGATGGCTTCTACCGCATGGATTTGGAGGGGCTGGAGCGCATCTTCAAGACCGAGCGTCCCCGCATGATGGTGCTGTGCAACCCTCACAACCCCATCGGCATCGCGTGGCCTGCCGACGTGCAGCGTCAAGTGGCGTCGTTGGCCAGGCAGTATGATGTGGTGGTCTTCAGCGACGAGATTCATGGCGATCTCGTGTTGAAGGGGCACCGCCACACGTCATTTCTCACCGTGAGCGACGACGCGCGTGCCGTGGGCATCGTGATGGGTGCTCCGAGCAAGACGTTCAACATCGCTGGCATCGTGAGTTCGTGGTGTGTGATCAAGAATCCGGACCTGCGCAAGCCTTTCTTCAACTGGTTGACGACCAATAGCCAGAGTGCTCCCAACTTCCTGTCGATGACGGCCACACGTGCGGCCTACCGTCATGGTGGCGAGTGGCTCGGTCAGTGTCTGGACTACATCGAGGGCAACATCGACATGGTGGCGGACTATTGCCGTGAGCACATTCCCGGCGTCAAGGCCATCAAGCCGCAGGCCTCGTTCCTGGTGTGGCTCGACTGCACGGGCTTGGGACTAGAGCATGACGCCCTGATCGACCTGTTTGTCAACAAGGCGCGCATCGGCTTGAACGACGGTGCAATGTTCGGCCGCGGCGGCAGCGGGTTCATGCGCCTCAACGTGGCCGTTCCCCGCAGCATCCTGCGACAAGGCATGGAACAATTGGCTGGCGCGGTGGCCACACTACGCTAGGCCACTGGCATGACTGAACTCTCCACCAGGGGAGGGAACATCATCAGGGCTACAAAAACAGTAATAAATTGTGCCTGCATAACAGAATTATTTATTACCTTTGCAGTATCGGAAACCATTAATACATGTCGACGGCCGATGGCATCGGAATCGCGTTTACATGTATATTATCGAAATTTACAAGCATTAACTATACTACTGACATGAGTACACTACAACGCTTAGTCCTGTCGCTGCTCGTGCTCGTGACGGCATCAAGTACCGCCGTAGCCCAATACTACAGCGGTGACCACACGTTTGACGGCGAGAACAGGAATGAGGTGTCGGCTTCACTTACAACCGGCAAGAACATTATCACCGGTCCTTGCATCGGCAACACGGTGCACTACAAGCACTACTTCAACGGCCACTGGAGCATTGATGGCGGCGCCAACCTGCAGTACACCAAACAATTGTACGGATTCAAGGCCAAGGGCGAGTACCACTTGAAGGTCAAGTCGTTCCACATGTTTGCCTCGGCCGAATACATGTTCAACCACTATCACCGTTTCAACACCAACGAGAAC
>Ga0310695_10000963_pt1 | contig 70559 bp, 65 predicted proteins | sample RumenRJG_04DNA_FD_203882 | JGI IMG/M metagenome (GOLD analysis project Ga0310695, IMG submission 203882) | Bovine rumen microbial communities from Lethbridge, Alberta, Canada - RJG_04 (v2) (version 2) | ecosystem: Host-associated > Mammals > Digestive system > Stomach > Rumen | place: Canada... | reverse complement strand
AAGTCGAGGAAGAACTTAGCCATACCTACCATACAGGTGCTCTCGTCCATAACAACCATACCGCCCGAGCCCATGATAGCGCCGGTAGCGCCGAGAGCCTTGTAGTCGATAACGGTGTCGATAAGGTCGGCAGGAATACATCCGCCTGACGGACCGCCCATCTGTACAGCCTTGAACTCCTTGTCGGTTTTCATACCGCCGCCAATGTCAAAGATAACGTCGCGCAGGGTTTTACCCATCGGGATTTCAACAAGTCCCGAACGCTTAACCTTACCGGTAACGGCGAATACCTTTGTACCCTTTGAGTTCTCTGTACCCATAGCCGCGAACGCCTCGCCGCCGTTGTTGATAATCCAGCCTACGTTGGCGAAGGTCTCAACGTTGTTGATATTTGAAGGCTTTCTCCAGAAGCCCGACTGTGCCGGGAACGGAGGCTTAAGCCTGGGCATACCTCTGTGACCTTCGAGCGACTCGATAAGCGCGGTTTCCTCACCGCATACAAACGCGCCCGCGCCTGCCTTGATTGTGAAGTCGCAGGAGAAGTCAGAGCCGAAGATGTTCTCACCGATAATGCCCTTATCCTTTGCCTGGGCGATAGCGTTTTTAAGGCGCTTAATCGCAAGGGGATACTCCGCGCGGACATATACAACAGCGTGCTTTGCGCCGATTGCGTACGCGCCGATGAGCATACCCTCAATCAGGTTGTGCGGATCGGACTCGATTACCGCTCTGTCCATAAACGCGCCGGGGTCGCCCTCGTCGGCGTTACAGATGAGGTACTTTTCCTCGCCCTCGCTCTGACGAGCCGCGTTCCACTTGAACCAGGTCGGGAAGCCTGCGCCGCCGCGTCCTGCAAGACCTGAGGTCTTGATGATGTCGATTACACCCTCGGGCGTAAGCTCGCAAATTGCCTTTTTAAGCGCTGTGTAGCCGCCTGCGTTTATGTAAGCCTCAATCTCGTCGGGGTTGATGATACCGCAGTTGCGCAGCGCGATTCTTGTCTGCTTTGATAAAAACTCGCTGTCCTCGTCGCTTACGATGAGCTTTTCAACAGCGGCCTTGTCGCCGCTCTCGATAAACCTCGCGATGCTTTCAGCGTCGTTCTCACTAACCTTTACAAGCCTTGTCAGCTTGTTGTCATCGTCGTAGATGTCGACGATAGGCTCAAGGTAGCACATACCGATACATCCTGTGATTGAGATGCTCTCGGCGTTGATGTTTGTATTAAGAAGAGCCTTTCTAACCTTCTCGGCTCCGGCGGCGATACCGCATGAGCCTTGTCCGATAACTATTCTCACAGTGCCGCCTCCCTTAATTCCTTAAGAATTTTCTTGGTTTTGTCGGGCGTTAAGCTGCCGTAGGTGTCCTCGTTAATCATCATAACGGGGGAGAGTGAGCAGCAGCCGAGACATGCAACGCATTTGAGCGAGAACAAGCCGTCCTCGGTTGTCTGTCCGTCGTCAATACCAAGCTCATCCTTGATAGTCTGTAAAATCAGCTCTGAGGAGTTAACGTGGCAGGCTGTACCCTGACAAAGCATAATCAGGTACTTGCCGACCGGCTCAAATCTGAACTGTGTGTAAAAGGTACCCACGCCCATAATCTCAGAGGTAGCAATTCCGGTTCTCTCGGAAATAAGCTCAATAGCCTCTTTGGGAAGATAGCCGTAGATATCCTGTGTGTTTTGCAAAATGGTAATCAGACTTCCCTTGACGTCGGCGTATTCGTTAAGAACGCCGTCGAGCAGGGTTAAGTCAACAGTCTTTTTCTCCATATGCCAATCCCCAATCTCATTAATCTATAGTACAACCTTGTTTTTGATTATACTATCAAATGCCATTATAACATATTTTAAGCCTGTTTTCAAGATTTGAATAGAGCCAAGTGTTTACATTTTATCGCACTAAAACGCCGTATATTTGTAAAAATTGCCGTTATTTGTCAATTTTGCCGTCGGTAAAGGTAAGGTTCGGCTTTTTGGCGTTTAGTCTGTATAAAACAAAAAGCACGGCAAAAGCCGTGCTGCCGATTACGCAAAGTTAATGTCGCCCTCGTACTTTTTCTTGAACTTCTCAAAGACAGTATCGAGCAGTGCGTCGTCGTCAATGCTCACATACTCCTCGGTTTCTTCGTCGATGGGGTTGATTTTGAGGATAACAACCTCGTCGGCGTCCTCGTCGTTCTCGATAAGAACGATGTACTCCTCACCCTCGTACTCAACAATGTCCAGGAACTCAAATTCAACCTCGTTGCCTTCCTCGTCCTCAAGCGTAATAAGCGTGCCCTCGGTTTCCATTTCTTCTCTGATTTCTTCGTTGGCCATAAGTATTAGCTCCTTTCCGAAGGCGTAGCCTTCTGAATCCGACAAATATGATAGTAATTTGTCACTTAAAGTATAGCATAAAAGGTTGAAAAGTCAAGAAAAAATAATTGACAATTATTATCGTATGGTCTTTTTGAATTCGTTTGAGCATTTCGGACAGCGGACGGTGTGTCTGCCCTTTTTGTTCTTAACCCTGAGCTGCGCCTTGCAGGCAGGGCACTTGATGTAACGGTAGTCCTTCCTGTCGCGGATTTTCTTAAAGTTCAGGACAAAGAAGCTTTTGACAGGGTTGAACGCCTTTTCGAATATTCTGTTCTCCCTCATTCTGCCGGGGATGTTGCGCGACAGACACCTGAAAATGAACCATCCGAGCAAGGCGAGCTCTACGGCTACAAAAATCAGCTTTACGGGAAGGTAGAAGATGAATACCGAAATTAGCGAGAGCACCAGAACCGTAACAAGCAAAAACTTGTTGAGCGTGTCCATAAAGTATCTGCCCTGCATAAACCTTTGAAACTTTTGAAATAGATTAAACATATAACCAGTCCTTATTTTACATATTCCGCGCAGAAGTAGGTGTATTTGATGTCGCTGATAACCGCGGAGCGTTCGCCCTTAACGACGATTGTTTTGTGTTCGTTTTCGCTCAGCTCTGCGATAACGTCGGCAATGTTGCACTCGCCCGGGGCGTAGCCGGTTTTTTCGTAGAACTCCCCAAAGCTCATAACCTCGGAGTTGTAGCCCTCGAACATATGCAAATGCTCGTAGTCCATCAGGTGGTACTGCTCCTCGATAATCTCAATGCCGATGTCGGCGTTTGTCAGTTGGTCGATGTACTCAGGCGCGTCGTTGATGAACATTCCGGTTTTGTACGAGCCGATTGACACGGTGAGGTCGGATTTTACGGCAAGCTCCGCAACGCCTGTGTCGCCGTTCAGACCGCTGTTGATGTCGGCGCTGATGATGAACGCGGACGATGAGTTGATTTCCTCAACCGCTCTGCGCACCTCGCCTCTGAGCTCTCCCGAAAAGCCTGTGCCCAAAATGCAGTCAACCACAATATCGTAGCCGAGCAGGGGAGAGGGCATATTCAGATTGCCTTCCTCACAGCCCATGCTCTTAGCCGTCTGATAAAAATACAGACCGTCCTTTGAGAATTTTTCACTCACCCTGAAAACCGTCGGGGTGATTCCGTGCTCGCACAAAATGCACGCAAGCGCGTAGCCGTCGCCGCCGTTGTTGCCCGAGCCGCAGACTATCGCAACCCTGCCGGTAAAGCCCACGGCGTCGAAAATTCCCTTTGCGGCGCGGTGCATAAGCGTAGCGGACGCCACGCTGTTTTCTATTGTTCTCTGGTCGCTTTTCCGCATATTTTCAACGGATACGACCGGTGGTAAGTAACTCATAATGCCTCCTCATTTACCGCGTTGTAAGCGGTCTTTGCCGCTTCGATTTCGGGCTTGCAGTAAAGCTCGACTAACTTCGCCTGGCTGAACAGTCCGTCGTACAGCTCCAAAAGCTTTGCGGTGTTCTCGCGCTTGTCGGGCAAAAGCGTAGCCTCGAGCAATTCTCTGAACACCTTTGCAGGGCTGACCTGCTCAGCGCGGTTTTCGTCTCCGCGCTTCAGCACATAGACCGCTTTTACCGGCGCGTTCAGGTTTGTTCCGATGTTCGACTTGCCCATCCACGGCGTGGAGCAGACGTAAAATTTGCCGTCGATTTTGCGGATAATCGGCTTGTCATCGTTAATCATTGTAACCTTGTCACCGAACAGCTTGCGCCAGTACGAGGTGTGGGTGGATTTTCCAGTTCCGCTCAGCGCGGTGAACAGATATCCCTCGCCGTTAAGGCAGAGTGATGACGAGTGGAAAAACAGCCCGTCGTAATCCTCGAGCATACGCCTGCAAATCTTTGTCAGGATAATCGGTCCTTCGTGCAGGGCAGGCGGTACGGGGGTTTCATCCCTCGACACCGAGCGTTCGATTTCTTCCCTTGTTGCGGAGGCGTCAAATTCATAGTCCGTTTCGTCGCAAATAAACGGCTCCATCTGCTTTTTGGTGTAGCCGTAAATCGGATTTATTAAAATGTTAATTTCCGCTATCTTGTAAATCGCCATTCTTTTATTTAGAGTTTAGTGTTTAGAGTTTAATTAAATCTAAACAAGTTTTTGTTTTGCGAACGGGTTTATTATACCATACAATTATAATGTTTGCAATTATAAATAGATTGTGGGGACGGACAGGTTGTTTTAAAGCCTCCCCCGTAGCTCACGCGACGGGGGAGCCTTTAAAAGTAATTTCGATGTTGATTCTCAATTCAAAACTCTACACGCTGTCGGGCGTTCCTTTTGGGGCAAAATTTTAAGCTCCATGGATTTTAATTCCTTTGGAGCATTAACTGTTAAAAAAGTATTAAATTATATTAAAAACCTTTAAAAACCCTCTTGACAACTTGCCGAAACAGGCGTAGAATAGTAAAATGTACCATAATGGGGGTATGTACGAAAAGGCTTGAAATTTTCCGGAAAAAAGCCTTTTGACAAGGGGATATTATCACAAAAAGTTCTCTGTGTCAAGATGTTTTTTATTGATATTTTTTTGAGCGGCTTTTTGGCTTTACATACCCTTATGAAGTCGAAAAAATAAAAGGAGTGAACGCCAATGGTAAATGTCAAACCCGTAAAACTGGGCAACACCGAGAGAATGAGCTTTGGCAAGATTGATGAAGTTATCGACATGCCGAATCTTATCGAGGTGCAGAAGGAATCCTACAATTGGTTCCTTAACGAAGGCCTTGAGGAAGTGTTTAAGGACGTTTCCGGCATTACCGACTATCAGGACAACCTTGTCCTCGATTTTATTGATTATACTCTCGACATCGAGCACCCCAATTACAGCGTAATTGAGTGTAAGGTAAGAGACGCCACATATTCGGCAGCTTTGAGGGTTACCGCCCGTCTGCTCAATAAATCCACCGGCGAAATTAAAGAAAGCAACGTCTTTATGGGCGACTTCCCGCTGATGACTCCCAGCGGAACCTTTGTAATCAACGGCGCGGAGCGTGTTATTGTATCACAGCTCGTTCGTTCTCCGGGCGTTTATTACAAGATGGATCACGACAAAACCGGTAAAAAGCTCTACTCCACCACCGTTATCCCCAACCGAGGCGCGTGGCTCGAGTACGAGACCGACATAAACGACGTTTTCTATGTTCGTATTGATAAGAACAGAAAGCTTCCCGTAACATCCTTCATCAGAGCTCTCGGACTCGGTTCCGACGCCGAAATCCTCGACTTCTTCGGTGACGACGAGCGAATGAAGGCGACTATCGAAAAGGATCAGGCTCACAACATTGAGGAAGGTCTTATCGAGGTTTACAAAAAGCTCCGTCCGTCGGAGCCCCCGACAGTTGACAGCGCGCAGACTCATATCAACAACCTGTTCTTTGACGAGAACCGTTACGATATGTCAAGAGTCGGCAGATATAAATACAACAAAAAGCTCGGTATCGCAAACCGCCTTGCAGGCAACACCCTTGCCGAGCCGCTCGCAAATCCGCGCACAGGCGAGGTTATGGCGCTCAGAGATGAGAAAATCTCCAAGGAGAAGGCTCTCGAGATTGAGAACGCCGGCGTAAACGTAGCTTATGTAAAGAACTCCGAGGGCGAGACCGTTAAGATTATCTCTAACGGCATGGTAGATATCGGCTGCTACGTTGACTTTGACGCCGAGGCAGAGTGCGATATCAAGGAGAATGTGCGCTTTGACGTTCTCTGCGAAATTCTCGATTCTGCCGAGAACGAGGAGCAGCTCAAGGAAATGCTCACCGACCGCGCTGCAGAGCTTGTTCCCAACCACATCACCGTTGAGGACATCTTTGCTACAATCAACTACCTCAACTGCGTTGCAAAGGGTATCGGCAACACCGACGACATTGATAACCTCGGTAACAGACGTATCCGCTGCGTAGGCGAGCTTCTCCAGAACCAGTTTAGAATTGGTTTTTCAAGACTTGAAAGAGTAGTAAGGGAGAGAATGACAACCCAGTCTCAGGATATGGATTCGCTCTCGCCTAACTCGCTTATCAATATCCGTCCCGTAACCGCGGCAATCAAGGAGTTCTTCGGTTCTTCCCCTCTGTCGCAGTTTATGGATCAGACAAACCCCCTTGCGGAGCTTACACACAAGCGCCGTCTGTCAGCGTTAGGCCCCGGCGGTCTGTCGCGTGACCGCGCAGGATTTGAGGTTCGTGACGTACACTACACCCATTACGGACGTATGTGTCCTATCGAGACTCCTGAAGGACCTAACATCGGTCTTATCTCGTACCTCGCTTCCTTCGCGAAGATCAACAAGTACGGTTTTGTAGAGGCTCCCTTCCGCAAAATCGACAAGGAGACCGGCGTTGTTACCGACGAGGTTGTTTATATGACCGCGGACGTTGAGGATAACTACTACGTTGCTCAGGCTAACGAACCCCTCGACGAAAACGGCAGATTTGTTCACAAAAGAGTTGTAGGCCGTTACCGCGACGAGTTCGTGGAGCTCCCTGCAAGCCGCTTTGACTATATGGACGTATCGCCTAAGATGGTTGTTTCCGTCGCTACGGCGATGATTCCGTTCCTTGAAAACGACGACGCAAACCGTGCCCTCATGGGCGCGAACATGCAGCGCCAGGCTGTTCCGCTTCTCCGTTCCGAGGCTCCTATTGTAGGTACCGGTATGGAGTACAAGGCAGGTACCGACTCAGGCGTATGTATCCTCGCTGAGGAGGACGGCGTTGTTATGAGCGTTGACGCGCGCAATATCCGCGTTCAGTACGACAGCGGCAGGGTTCAGGACTTTGAGGTTATCAAGTTCCTGCGCTCAAACCAGGGTACCTGCTTTAACCAGCGCCCGATTGTCGAGAGAGGCCAGCGCTTTAAGAAGGGCGAGGTTCTCGCGGACGGCCCGGCTACCGATAACGGCGAAATCGCCCTCGGTAAAAACGCCCTCATCGGCTTTATGACCTGGGAAGGTTACAACTACGAGGACGCCGTACTGCTCAACGAAAAAATCGTTCGTGACGATGTATACACATCTATCCATATTGAAGAATACGACACCGAAGCACGCGACACCAAGCTCGGACCCGAGGAAATCACACGCGATATCCCCAACGTCGGCGAGGACGTGCTCAAATACCTCGACGAGGACGGTATCATCCAGATCGGCTCCGAGGTTAAGGCAGGCGATATTCTTGTAGGTAAGGTAACTCCCAAGGGAGAAACCGAGCTTACCGCCGAGGAAAGACTGCTCCGCGCAATCTTCGGCGAAAAGGCAAGAGAGGTTCGTGACACCTCCCTGCGCGTTCCCCACGGCGAGTGCGGAACCGTAGTTGACGTTAAGGTATTCACACGCGCAGACAGCCGCAACGAGCTGCAGCCCGGCGTTAACAAGGTAGTAAGAGTTTACCTCGCCTTAAAGCGCAAAATCAGCGTAGGCGACAAGATGGCGGGCCGCCACGGTAACAAGGGTGTTGTTTCGCGTATTCTCCCCGTTGAGGATATGCCCTTCCTGCCCGACGGTACTCCGCTCGACATCGTGCTCAACCCCTTGGGCGTACCTTCACGTATGAACATCGGTCAGGTGCTCGAGGTTCACCTCGGCTACGCGGCAAAGGCGCTTGGCTGGAAGATTATGACGCCGGTATTCGACGGCGCTCATGAGCAGGATATTTTTGCCGCTCTTAAGGACGCAGGCTACAGCGAGGACGGTAAAACATGGCTTATCGACGGCAGAACCGGCGAACGCTTTGACAACCCCGTAACCGTCGGCTATATGTACTACCTCAAGCTGCATCACCTCGTTGACGAGAAAATTCACGCGAGAAGCACAGGCCCGTACTCACTTGTTACACAGCAGCCTCTGGGCGGTAAGGCTCAGTTCGGCGGACAGCGTTTCGGTGAGATGGAAGTTTGGGCTCTCGAGGCTTACGGCGCGGCTTATACACTTCAGGAAATCCTGACGGTTAAGTCGGACGACGTTGTGGGCCGTGTTAAGACATACGAAGCAATCGTCAAAGGTCAGAACATCCCGGCTCCGGGAATTCCCGAGTCGTTCAGAGTTCTTATCAAGGAGCTCCAGTCGCTCTCGCTCGACGTTCGCGTGCTTGACCAGCAGGGCGAGGAAATCGACATCAAGCAGAAGTTTGAGGAGGACGAGGACATCGCCGACGCAGCTTCTACCGAGTTTGAAGAGGACAACGTAATGACCTCGATGGACGGCTACACCCTTGATGAAGGCGGAGAAGAAGGCAATATGTTCGACGATTCTCTCGCTGACGAAGAGGATGACGACGACAACGTATTTGATTTTGACGACTTTGGTTCGGACGAACTTTAATAAGGAGGAAGTAAAATGATAGACAACAATGTTTTTGATTCAATTAAAATCGGCCTTGCTTCCCCCGAGCAGATCAGAGAATGGTCGTACGGCGAGGTAACCAAGCCCGAAACCATTAACTACCGCACACTTAAGCCCGAGCGCGAGGGACTTTTCTGCGAGCGTATTTTCGGACCTACAAAGGACTGGGAGTGCCACTGCGGAAAGTACAAGAGAATCCGCTTTAAGGGCAAAATCTGCGACCGCTGCGGCGTTGAAGTTACAAGAGCCAAGGTAAGACGCGAGCGCATGGGCCACATCGAGCTCGCCGCTCCCGTATCGCACATCTGGTACTTCAAGGGCATTCCGTCAAGAATCGCCCTTATGCTGGACATTTCTCCCAAGGCTTTGGAGAACGTGCTTTACTTCTCACAGTATATAGTAACCGATCCCGGCGACTGCCGCGATCTCTCAAAATATCAGTGCCTTAACGAGACCGAGTACAACGATATGCGCGAAAAGTACGAGAACGACTTTAAGGCAGGCATGGGCGCCGAGTCAATCAAGGAGCTTCTTGCCGAAATCGATCTTGATTCGCTCTCCGCGGAGCTCAAGGAGGAGCTTGAGGCGGCTTCGGGACAGAAGAGGATCCGCCTGTTAAAGCGCCTTGACGTTGTAGAGAGCTTCCGCCTTTCGGGCAACCGTCCCGAGTGGATGATTCTCGACGTTGTTCCGGTAATTCCGCCGGATATCCGTCCTATGGTTCAGCTCGACGGCGGACGTTTCGCAACCTCCGACCTCAACGATTTGTACCGCAGGGTTATCAACAGAAACAACCGTCTTAAAAAGCTTCTCGAGCTCAACGCTCCCGAAATCATCATCCGCAACGAGAAGCGTATGCTTCAGGAGTCCGTAGACGCCCTCATCGACAACGGCAGACGCGGACGTCCCGTTACAGGCCCCAACAACCGCGCTCTCAAGTCACTTTCCGATATGCTTAAGGGTAAGCAGGGACGTTTCCGTCAGAACCTGCTCGGTAAGCGTGTTGACTACTCCGGACGTTCGGTTATCGTTGTAGGTCCTGAGCTTAAAATGTACCAGTGCGGTCTCCCCAAGGAGATGGCTCTTGAGCTGTTCAAGCCCTTCGTTATGAAGCGTCTTGTCGAGACTAAGGCTGAACAGAATATTAAATCGGCGCGTAAGGCTGTTGAGCGTGCGAAGGAAAACGTTTGGGACGCTCTTGAGGTTGTAATCAAGGGACACCCCGTAATGCTCAACCGTGCGCCAACCCTTCACCGTCTCGGTATTCAGGCGTTTGAGCCCGTACTTGTAGAGGGCAGAGCGATTAAGCTCCATCCGCTTGTATGTACCGCGTTTAACGCCGACTTCGACGGCGACCAGATGGCGGTTCACGTACCGCTTTCCGCAGAGGCGCAGGCAGAGGCACGCTTCCTCATGCTCGCGGCAGGCAACCTGCTTAAGCCGTCAGACGGCCAGCCTGTTGCCGTTCCTACCCAGGATATGATCCTCGGCTCTTACTACCTGACCTTGGACAAGGACGGCGAAAAGGGCGAGGGCAAGGTGTTCCGCAACATCGACGAGGTTATGATGGCGTACCAGACCGGCGTTATCGAGCTTCACTCCAAGATTAAGGTTCGCCGCGAAATGGAAATCAACGGCGAGATGTGCAGCGCTCTCGTGGACACCACAATCGGTAAAATCATCTTTAACAACCCCATTCCCCAGGATTTGGGCTTTGTAGACAGAAGCATTCCCGAAAATATGTTTAAGTTCGAGGTAGACTTCCTTGTTAAGAAGGGCGGACTTAAAAAGATTATCGACAAGTGCATCAAAAAGCACGGCACCGCAAGAACCAGCCGTCTGCTTGACGATATCAAGGCTCAGGGCTATAAGTACTCCACCAAGGGCGCAATCACCGTTGCGGTTTGCGACGCGGTTATCCCGCCCGAGAAGAAGGAGATTATCGCTGAAGCCGAGACTAAGATTGACGAAATCCGCAACCAGTTTATGATGGGTCTGCGTTCCGACGAGGAGCGTTACGAGGCTATACTCAACATCTGGAACCAGGCTACAAACGACGTTACCGCGGCTCTGCAGGGCAACCTCGACCGCTACAACCCCATCTTTATGATGGCGGATTCCGGTGCACGTGGTAGTATCAGCCAGATTCGTCAGCTCGCAGGTATGCGCGGACTTATCGCCAACACCTCGGGTAAAACAATCGAAATTCCTATCCGTGCTAACTACCGTGAAGGTCTTAACATTCTCGAATACTTTATTTCATCGCGTGGTGCGCGTAAAGGTCTTGCCGATACCGCGCTGCGTACAGCCGACTCGGGTTATCTTACCCGCCGTCTGGTTGACGTATCGCAGGAGGTTATTATCCGCGAGGAGGACTGCGGTACTACCGAAGGCCTCGAAATCTTCGACATCAGAGCGATTGAGTCCGATCCCAAGTCGGTTATCGAGCCGCTCAGCGAGCGCCTTGTCGGACGTTATCTGCTCGACGACTTCTGCGACGAAAACGGCAACGTGCTCGTTTCAAAGGACGTTATGATGGGCGAAGCCGAGGCTGAAACTATCGTAAATTCAGGCGTACAGAGCGTAAAAATCCGTTCGGTACTCTCCTGCCGCGCAAAGCACGGCGCTTGCCGCAAGTGCTACGGCGCTAACCTTGCCAACCGCCAGCCCGTTACAGTCGGTGAGGCAGTCGGCATTATCGCGGCTCAGTCAATCGGTGAGCCCGGTACACAGCTTACAATGAGAACCTTCCACACCGGCGGTGTTGCGAATGCTGAGGATATCACCCAAGGTCTTCCGCGTGTTGAGGAGCTGTTTGAGGCGAGAAAGCCCAAGAGCCTCGCAATCATCAGTGAAATCGACGGTGAGGTTAGGTTTGAGGAAATCAAAAACGCCCGTCACGCGGTTATCTTCAACAAGGATACAGGCGAGGAAAAGACATATCTTATCCCCTTCGGCTTCCGCGTAAAGGTTATGGAGGGCGACCAAATCCGCAAGGGTGACACAATCACCGACGGTTCGGTTAACCCCCACGATATCCTCGATATTCTCGGCCCCGACGCGGTTATGAACTACCTTATCTCGGAAGTTCAAAAGACCTACCGTCTCCAGGGTGTTGAAATCAACGACAAGCACATCGAGGTAATTGTACGCCAGATGATGCGTAAGGTTAAGGTTGACGACGCCGGAGATACAGGCTTTATGGCAGGCCAGTCCTACGACAAGAACGACGTGCTCTACGAGAACGAGCAGATTAAAAAGCGTATTGCGGCAGGCGAGGAGGGCCTCAGAGAAGCCACCTTCACCCAGCAGCTCCTTGGTATTACCAAGGCTGCGCTCGCAACCGACAGCTTTATGTCAGCCGCTTCGTTCCAGGAGACCACAAGGGTTCTCACCGACGCTGCTATCAAGGGCAAGGTGGACTCGCTTGTCGGCCTTAAGGAGAACGTTATCATCGGTAAGCTTATCCCTGCCGGAACAGGTATGCAGAGATACGCAAGCGTTAAGCTCGAAAGCAACAAGCCCGTGCTTGTTTCGGACGACACAAATCTTGACGAGATTGATTTTTAACCAATAATTATAAAAAGGCAAGCTGTAACGGCTTGCCTTTTGTTCGTGTAAAACCTTGACTATCCCGATAAAAAAGGGTAAAATATAGGGTGAATTAGTTTAAGGACAGATTTTATGAATAATCTTATTAAGACAAAGCTCGGCTTATCGGCTCTGTCGATTTTCAGGGGGATAATGAACCGCTCCGTGCCGAGGGCTTTTTTCAGGCTTTTGTGCTCGGCGGATAAAAAGCCGGAGGAGTTTTTGGACGCCTACGGCGGATTTATCTCGCTTATCTCGGAGCGCGGCTGTCTCGACAGCCTTGCCTACGCCTTAACCGAGGCGGCGCTTTTTGACGACAACTGCTTTACCAGAGCCGCGGCAGGCGGAACTCAAAACAAGCTTCCCGAAGGCGTACTCTCGGCGGTTAAGCACGACTGCGAGGCGATTTTGTCCGCGGCAAACCTCAGCGCCGACGAGGTGCTGAGCTCATACGCTTATTTTGACGAAATCGCGGAGATTGCCGGTACCCTGCCCAAGTGGAAGTGCGGCGACTGCGCCGAGAGCTTCAAAATGTTCGACGGCTCGCTCGATAAAATCGCGAAGTGGTACCGCGAAAACGGCTGCGGAATGTTCGCGCGTTACAAGGCGTTTGTATGGCGCGGCGGCGATATTCAGCCGGTCGCTCATCACGACACAATCTCAATCGACGATTTTACCGGCTATGAACGCCAGCGCCAAAAGGTTATCGACAACACCGTCGCGTTTATCGAGGGAAGAAGCTGCAACAACTGCCTGCTCTACGGCGATATGGGCACAGGCAAAAGCTCGACCGTCAAGGCGGTTGCGAACCGCTTTAGGAAGGACGGCCTGAGGATTGTCGAAATCCCCAAGGAACGGCTGATTGACTTTCCGCTTTTGGTTGACAAAATCGCCGCTCTGCCGATGAAGTTTATAATCTTTATCGACGACTTGTCGTTCCAACATCAGGATCAGAGCTATACCGCGCTTAAGGCGGTGCTCGAGGGCGGACTTTCCGCTCGTCCCGATAACGCCCTGATTTACGCCACCTCAAACCGCAGGCACATTGTCAAGGAAAGGCTTTCCGACCGCGGCTTTGAGGTTGACGACATAAACACGAGGGATAATATGCAGGAAACCCTGTCGCTTTCCGACAGGTTTGGTTTGGCGGTGTGCTACACCGTTCCGGATAAAAAAGAATTTATCGGCATTGTCTGCGCGCTTGCCAAGGAACGCGGACTTGATATGTCAGAGGACGAGCTCGCCATGGGAGCGGAACGCTTTGCCCTGTCAAGGGGCGGAAGGTCTCCGCGCTGCGCAAAGCAGTATGTAGAGTCCCTGCTGTGCTGATATAAATTCACTTGTTACTACGGAGGATTATTATGAAAAAACTGATTGCAGGTATTCTTTGCGCCGTTTTAGTGCTCGGCACTGCGCTTTCGCTTTCGGGCTGCGGCGACAAAAATTACCCGGTAAAGATTGCCAATTTGACCATTGATAAAGAGCCCAAGAGCATTGTTGTGCTCGATCCGAATTCGGCTGATATTATCTCGTATATGGGCTACGACGTTAAGATTGTCGGCAGGAGCCGCGAGGTTGACCAAAAGTACCTCAACGTCGCTCCCGTTATGGGTTCTGCGGTAAGCCCGAGTGTTCAGGATATCATCGACTCAGGCGCGACGGTTGTTTTCGCCAACGAGGGCTTGAACGACGATTTTGAGCAGAGCCTTAAAAAGGAAGGAATTGCTGTTATCAAGATGTCGGTTGCCGAAACTCCCAAGCAGCTCGAGACAAACTACCACACAATCGGTAAAATCCTCGGCGGTAACGACGACGGCGACGCAAAAGCGGTTTCGTCCTATGACAAGCTCATCTCAGCGATGGAGGATAGAAAGAGCGAGGCTTCCGCAAAAAATGCCACGGCTCTCGATACGGTTTGCTACCTCTACTACGAGCAGGGCGGACTTAGACTGATGACAAGCGGCACCTACGGCGATATGCTCCTCGGCTATACAGGTTCGGTTAACGTAGCTGTCAACATTGATGAAAACAAGGTTGACGTTAACACATTAAAGGTTGCAAATCCCAAGTACATTTTCTATTCCGACGACAACACGCTCAAGGCTGTTCAGGCAGATCCCGTGCTCTCAAAGCTCGCGGCTGTTACAGGCGGCAAGACAATGCAGATTACAAAGGACGAAATGAGCCGTCAGGGACTTACCGCTCTCGAAACTCTCGAGAAGATGATTGGCTTTATCCATCCGGAGCTTGCAAAGGCTCAAAAGGCTACAGAGCCTACTCAGCAGACCGAGACCAAACCTGCCGAAGCCCAGGCTGCTACTCAGGCGGCTACCGAAGCCGCTACCCAAGCGGCGGCTCAGACTGCCGCAACTCAGGCGGCAACACAGCCTGCGGCGGCAACATCGGTTGCGGATAAATACAAGATTGACCTCAAGGATTTGAGCCTTAAGGAAGAGGACGACAACGACGACGTTAAGGCTATGCAGCAGAGACTTTTCGACCTCGGCTACGTGAGTGACAAGGAGAATATCACAGGCTACTTCGGTGAAATCTCTAAGAAGGCTGTCAGCGCGTTCCAGAAGGCAAGCGGAATCAAGGAGACAGGCGAGGCGGACAACGCCACCCTCGTTAAGCTCTTTGCAAGCGACGCGAAAAAGTCCGACACCGCCGTTGACGAAAGCTCGGCAAGCGAGGAATAATTTATAAACAATAAGTAAGGCTGTCAACCGTTTGGCTGACAGCCTGATTTTTATTTTAATTGAAAAATGATAATGGAAAATTGATAATTTCGGTCGGGGAGATAGGTTAGCTTTGCCGAAACGTTTAGTTCCCGATTGAATAAATATGGTGCGAATCTGACTTTTTCAAACGAACTGCATTACAATTAATTCGGGTGTGGGCAGAGCCCACCCTTAATTATCCACTATCAACTATCAATTATCCATTAAACAACGCGGTTCAATCTCTCCCCGCGGTAAAAGCTCTTGATGTTCTCTACCACAATGTCTATCAGCCTTTGCCTTGTCTCAACAGGCGCCCAGGCGATGTGCGGAGTTATAATGCAGTTTGGCGCGTCCATCAGTATGCAGTCCTCGACCATCGGCTCAACCGTGAGCGTATCAATGCACGCTCCGCCGATTTTGCCGTCTTTAAGCGCGCGGTACAAATCCTGCTCGACCATAACTCCGCCCCTCGCGGTGTTGACGAACAGCGCGGAGCGTTTCATTTTTTCAAACGCGGCTTTGTCAAACATATTTTGGCTGTCATCATTCAGCGGACAGTGCACCGTCACAATGTCGCTCTCCCTGAGCAGGGTATCGAGGTCTGTCTGAGTAACGCCCTCAACATTTTTCTGACTGCGGTTGTACGCGATAACCTTCATCTCAAATGCGTTCGCGATTTTTGCAACCGCCGTGCCGATACTTCCGAGCCCGACAATGCCGATTGTCTTGCCTGCAAGCTCATTGAGCGGATAAACAAACGGCGAGAAGGTCTTGCTGCGCTTCCATTTGCCGTCGCTTACGTATTTTCCGTACTTCGCGGTGTTGTTAAAGTGCTCCAAAATCAGCGCAAAGGTGTGCTGAGCCACGGCGTTTGTGGAGTAAGAGCCTGCGTTGCACACGGCTATTCCGTTTTCACGGCAGTAGTCGATGTCGATGTTGTTGTAGCCTGTCGCGAACAGCCCGATATATTTTAAGTTTTTCGCAAGGCGCAGGCTGTTTTTATCGAGCACGGTTTTGTTGCAGAGGATAACCTCGGCGTCCTTAATGCTCTCGGCAACGTCATCATATTTCAGCAGACCGAATTCCTTTGTCTCGCCCAGCTCGTAAATGGGAGCGGCAGTGACAATTTCGTCAAAAACAGTCTGCGCGTCGGTTATAACAATTTTCATAATATCACCGTTCTAATTATATCGCAGTGATGAAATAATTTCAACTTGCAATTTCATTATATATAAGATATAATTATAAATTAGAGGGTGTGGAAATGTACAAAAATTATTTGTTCGATTTAGACGGCACTTTGCTGCCGATGGATATGCGCAAGTTCACAGAGCTTTATTTGCAGGCTTTGTGCAGGCGCTTTGTGCCCGAAACCGGCGTTGACGCAAAAACGCTCGTAAAGGCTGTTTGGAACGGCGCAGGCGCTATGGCGAGAAACGACGGTATGAGGCTTAATTCCGAGATTTTCTGGAAGACAATGAACATGGTTTGTAACCGCGATATGCGTGTGTTTTCCGATGATTTTGACGACTTCTACCGCAACGAATTTATCGAGGCGAAAAAGGGCACGGGCTTTACCCCCTACGCTAAGAAAACCATTGATTTGTTGAAGAGCAGGGGAGTAAGGCTGATTGTCGCGACAAACCCGATTTTCCCCAAGGCGGCAACCTACCGCCGCATTGAGTGGGCAGGGCTTAATCCGAACGACTTTGAGTACATCACCGTGTACGACAACTGTTCAACTTGCAAGCCGAACCTAAACTACTACGCCGATATCTGCTCATTTTGCGGTATCAAGCCCGAGGAAAGCCTTATGACAGGCAACGACGTAGACGAGGATATGTGCGCCTCGCGCCTCGGCTTCAACACCTTCCTTATCACCGATTGCCTTATCAACCGCAAAAACAAGGATATTTCGGTGTACCGCAACGGCTCTTTCAAGGACTACTACGAATTTTTATTAAATCAATAAACCGCTGACGTTCCGATTAGGGACGTCAGTTTTTTGCTGCGCAGATAATTCATATATTTTGCCGTAAGCGAAAAATAAAGCTATTAAAATATGATAAAATAACCTTGACTATGATTATTTTGGGAGGCTGATTTAATGTCAGACGTAATCAGAATTTTTGTTGAAAAACGCGAGGGCTTCAATGTCGTTGCAAAGCAGACCTTGTGGGATATCCGCCACAACCTCGGCATGAGGAACGTAACGGATTTGCGCTTCATCGTCCGCTACGATATTGAGGGACTTACCAAGGACGAGTACGACAAGGCAAAGTCAATCGTGCTCTCCGAGCCCAACGCGGATGTTATTTATGAGGAAACCCTGCCTGTAGAGGACGGCTGGAGAGTTTTCGCGATGGAGTACCTGCCCGGTCAGTACGACCAGCGCGGCGACTCCGCTGAGCAGTGCGTTCAGCTCCTCACTCAGGGCGAGAGGTGCAAGGTTCTGACCGCGAGGGTAGTTGCGCTTAAGGGCGAGCTTACCGACGACGACCAGAAAAAGATTGAGGACTACCTCATCAACCCCGTAGAGAGCCGTCTGGCTTCTCTCGACAAGCCCGAAACCTTGGATATGGAAACTCCTGTTCCCGAGGACGTAAAGCGCGTTGAGGGCTTTATTACTTGGAACGACGACGAAATGGCAGAGTATTACGGCTCAATGGGCTTTGCGATGACGCTTGCCGACCTCAAATTCTGCCGTGATTATTTCAGAGATACCGAGCACCGCGACCCGAGCGTTACCGAGCTGCGCGTTATCGACACCTACTGGTCTGACCACTGCCGTCACACCACCTTCCTTACACGCCTCAGCGAGATTGAGATTGAGCAGAAGGCTCTCGGCTCGGTTATCGAGGACGCTCTTAAGGAGTACTACGCTACACGCGACGAGGTTTACGGCAAGGACACAACACGAATAGTCTCCCTTATGGATATGGCGCTTATGGGTATGAAGTCCCTTAAAAAGAAGGGCTTGATTCCCGACCTCGACGAGAGCGACGAGATTAACGCCTGCTCAATCGAAGTGCCCGTTACAATCGACGGTAAAACCGAAAAATGGCTCGTTCAGTTTAAGAACGAAACTCATAACCACCCCACCGAAATCGAACCGTTCGGCGGCGCGGCTACCTGCCTGGGCGGCGCAATCCGCGATCCGCTCTCGGGCAGAGCTTATGTATATCAGGCGATGCGCGTAACCGGCTCGGGCGACCCGACAACTCCGTTTAAGGACACAATGCACGGCAAGCTGCCCTCACGTAAAATCACCACGGGCGCGGCTAACGGCTACAGCTCCTATGGTAACCAAATCGGACTTGCTACCGGACAGGTTGTCGAGCTGTACGACAAGGGCTACGTTGCAAAGCGTATGGAAATTGGCGCGGTAATCGGCGCTTCTCCCAAGGAGAACGTTATCCGCGAGGTTCCCATGCCCGACGACGTAATCGTGCTCCTCGGCGGACGCACCGGACGCGACGGCTGCGGCGGCGCGACAGGTTCATCAAAGGCTCACACCGAAAGCTCAATCGAGACCTGCGGTGCTGAGGTTCAAAAGGGTAATCCGCCAACAGAGAGAAAAATCCAGAGACTTTTCCGCAACGCGAATGTAGCAAAGCTCATCAAGCGCTGTAACGACTTCGGCGCAGGCGGCGTGTGCGTGGCTATCGGTGAGCTTGCCGACGGCCTTGCGGTTGATTTGGACAAGGTAACAAAGAAGTACGACGGACTTGACGGCACAGAGCTCGCAATCTCCGAAAGTCAGGAGAGAATGGCGGTTGTGCTCGATAAAAACGACGTCGATAAATTTATAAAATACGCCGAGACCGAGAACCTCGAGGCTACCGCGGTTGCGGTTGTTACCGAGAGCCCGAGGCTCACAATGAACTGGCGCGGCGATAAGATTGTAGATTTAAGCCGTGAGTTCCTAAACACAAACGGCGTTACTCAGGAGGCAAAGGCGTACATCACCGCTCCCTCGGCTGAGGACTGCTACCGCAACAGCTGCCCCGAAAGCTTAAAGGATATGCCGTTTGAGCAGGCTGTTGCCGAGAATATGGCAAGACTTGAGGTCTGCTCGCAAATCGGTCTGAGCGAGCGCTTTGACGCTTCAATCGGCGCGGCTACGGTTATTATGCCCTTCGGCGGCAAAACCCAGCTCACGCCGCAGGAGGCTATGGCGGCTAAGATTCCGCTTGAAAAGGGTGAGACCGACGACGCCACCGCGATGAGCTACGGCTTTATCCCGGGCGTTTCACGCTGGAGCCCGTTCCACGGCTCGGCTTACGCGGTTGTTGAATCAACCTCAAAGCTTCTCGCAATCGGCGCTGATCCGCTGACCGCAAGGCTCACCTTCCAGGAATATTTTGAGCGCCTTAAGGACGTTCCTTCACGCTGGGGCAAGCCCGCGGCGGCACTGCTCGGCGCTATGCAGGCTCAGCTTAAGCTGGGACTTCCCTCAATCGGCGGCAAGGACAGTATGTCCGGCTCGTTCGAGGACATCGACGTTCCGCCGACTCTTGTAAGCTTCGCCGTAGCTATGACAAAGGCGAGCAAGACAATTTCTTCCGAATTCAAAAAGGCGGGTTCAAAGGTAATCTACGTTCCCGTTCCTGAAAATAAAGCGACACTTATGCCCGAATGGGACAAGCTTGTCGAGATGTACAAGGCGGTTTACGCGCTGATGCAGAGCGGCAAGGTGCTCTCCGCTTCGGTAGTCAAGGAGGGCGGCGCGGCTGCCTGCGTATGCAAGGCGGCGTTCGGCAACTGCTTCGGCTTTAAGTTTACCAAGGAGCTCACAAATCAGGAGCTTTTCGCTCCGCTTTCCGGCTCGCTCGTGCTCGAGCTTGAGGACGGCGCAGAGCTTGACAGCAATGTTTTGAGCTACGACCTCGGCACCGTTACCGATGACGCAAAAATCACCATGGGCGGCAAGAGCGTAGAGCTTAAGGACGTGCTCGACAAGTGGACTGCTCCGCTCGAAAAGGTATTCCCGACTCAGGCGGAATGTCCCGAAATCGAGGTTGACGCTGAGCTTTACCACGCGCGCAACGTTGCAACTCCTGCAATCAAGGTCGCAAAGCCTAAGGTATTTATCCCCGTATTCCCGGGCACAAACTGCGAGGTAGACACCGCCCGCGCGTTCGAAAAGGCAGGCGCTCAGGCAGAGCTTTTGATTGTTAAGAACCTCACCCAGAGCGGCATTGAGGAAACTATAGAGAGAATGGAAAAAATCATCAGAGAATCTCAGATGATTATGATTCCCGGCGGCTTCTCCGGCGGTGACGAGCCCGACGGCTCAGGCAAGTTTATCGCGACAACCTTCCGCAATCCGAGAATCGCGGACGCGGTTAACGACCTGCTCAAAAACCGCGACGGTCTTATGCTCGGTATCTGCAACGGCTTCCAGGCGCTTATCAAGCTCGGACTTGTACCCTACGGCGAAATCCGCGAGCTTAAGCCTACAGATCCTACCCTGACCTTCAACACCGTCGGCAGACATATCTCACACATGGCGTACACTCGTGTGACCTCGGTTAAGTCACCGTGGTTCTCGCAGGTTAACGCAGGCGACGTTTTCGCCGTTCCCGTATCGCACGGCGAGGGCAGATTTATGGCGGATACCGAAACCGTTAAGCAGCTTGCGGATAACGGACAGATCGCTACTCAGTATGTGGATTTGAACGGCAATCCGAGCAGCGACATCGCCTACAACGTAAACGGCTCAATCTGCGCGATTGAGGGCATTACCTCGCCCGACGGCAGAGTCCTCGGAAAGATGGGACACAGCGAGCGTAAGGGTGAAAACCTCTACAAAAACGTTCCGTTTGAAAAAGACCAGAAAATCTTTGAAAGCGGCGTGGCGTATTTCAAATAAGCGGAAATTAACGAAATAAAAGCAAAAGGATTGGTTCAAAAACGAGCCAATCCTTTTTTAAGTAATAAGTAATATGGAATAAGTAATAAGGAAATTAACGGGAAGGTTTTAAACGCTTTTGGACAAATTCTGCAATTTAACGCTTAGCTTCATTAAAGAAAGCTCTTAATTCATCGACCTTTTCCTCTGCCGCCTGTCTGCCGAGCTGATAGACCTTTTCCATAACCTCGGGGTCGTGCTCAACACGGTCGATGGGCAGTTTTTCCTTGGGGCAGATAACCACCGCGTTGCCGAGCTTTTCCTCCTGAAAAACCCTTGCGCGGCTGTCGTTGTAAATGATGTGCCTGTGCAAAATCGCGTCGTAGGTGTAGGGGTATTTTCTAAGGCTGAGCTTCATCAGCGGCAGCATTGAAGCCTTTTCCTTTACATAATCCCTCGGCTGGGTAAGTACGACGACGTTTTTTTCGCAGCCGCCGACTATCATAAACTCAATCGGGATGGAATCGCTCATTCCGCCGTCGAGGTAATATTTTCCGTCAATCTTAACGGGCTTTGACACCAGCGGCATTGAAGCCGAAGCGCGAATCCACTCAAATCCCCAATCGTTAGCCCTGTCAAGCAGGTGATAAACCGGCTCGCCTGTTTCGGCGTCGGTGCAAACAACGTAAAACGGCGTTTTGTCGGCGTTATAACGCTCCCTGTCAAACTTATCGAGCTCGTTGGGCACGGTGTGGTAGCAGAACATCGCGTTGAACAGATTACCTGTGTTTAGCAGCGACTGCACGCTGCAGTAGCGCTTGTCGTTTGCGAAGCGCTTGTTGTAGCGGATAACCCTGCCGATTTGCTTTGACTTGTAGTTAACGCCGAACGCCGCGCCTGCCGAAACGCCGACAATCGCGTCAAACTCCGCGCCGTACTCCATCAGCACGTCCATTACCCCCGCGGTGAAAAGTCCGCGCATTGCTCCGCCTTCAAGTACCAATCCTATATTCATAATTATTCATCCTTATCTGTATTTTCTGTCAAAATAATAGCATATTTATTCCGCTTTGTAAATATATAAATAATATACAAATTACCGCTCTGACATTTTACAAAACGGCAAAAGCATTATTGGATATCTACAAAAAAGTTAACATTTAGTTGTAAGAATATACTAACAGCCATTAACTCCTATTTTGCTTTTTGGTGGTTGCTACAAAGATATACGGCGTTTATTGACACCTGAATTTTTATAATCTATAATCAAAGTGGTAGAAATACTAATTTAAATTACTTTAATAAGGGGTAACAATTATGGCATTTTGTAAACATTGCGGAAATCAGCTGCCTGATGACGCTGCTTTTTGCTCAAACTGCGGTACTCCCGCAGATAACGCTCAGCAGACCGGACAGCAGAATGTTCAGCAAAACGCGCAGCAGGCAGATCAGCAGCCTGTTCAGCAAAATACGCAGCAGGCAGATCAGCAGACAGCGCAGCAGGCTCCTCAGCAGCCGGTTCAGCCCGAGGTTATGAACGCCGACGGCACAGTGCTTCCTTCGGACAAGGGACTCGCTTGGCTCGCGTATATTCCGTGGGCGCCTGTATTTTTGGTTCCGCTTTTCGTAAGAAAAACATCGGAATACTGCAAGTTCCACGTAAAGCAGGGCGCTACCCTTTGGGCGGTAGGCGTTGCTTATGAGATTGTAAAGGCTATTCTCCTTGCGATTATCAACGCAATCTTCCCCGGTCACCGCATTTATTACCTGTATTACCACAGTGCGGTATACAATGTATTTAACTTCATTTTCTGGGCAGGCTCTGTATTCCTTCTCGTTCTCGCTATTATCGGCATTGTTTACGCCGCTACCGGCAAGAAAAAGGAGCTGCCGCTCATCAGCAAAATTCCGTGGATTGGAATGCTGCTTGATAAAATCTACGCTGCAATCAATAAATAATTCCGCAAAAGAATTAAGGAGAGCTTAGGCTCTCCTTTTTTTATTCCGCAATTATTTTCCACTGCTCATATAATCTTTCCATCGAAAAAGCCGCGTTTGCCGGGCTTGTGGACGGCAGCTTTACCGCCTCGATTTTCGTCTGCGGATAAATGTACTTCATATACATTTTGTGCGACAGCGCGCCGTTGCAGAAGATTTGCGTTACCTTGCTGTTATTAATTATTACGCTCAAATCGTTCGGCACAACGTCCTTTACCGAGCTGTCGGACGAGCCCGTGATTACGCAGGAGTGTATCGAATCCCACAGCGCGAGGTTGTGACGTAAAATCAGCGCGGATTTTTCCTCTATTGTAACCGGGATTTTCTCGTCAAAAATCAGCGGCAAAAGCTTCCAAAAGCGATTTTGCGGATGACCGTAAAAGAACATCGCTTCCCTTGATTTTACCGACGGAAAGCTGCCCAAAATCAGCTTTTCGGAGTTTTCGTCAAACAGCGGCGGAATCGGGTGGATAATTCTGCTTGTCTCCATTATTTCTTATCCTTTTTATTGAGCTTTTTGATATAGGCAAAGGTCTTTTCCTCGCCCTCGTCGCGGAGCATTTCAAGCCATTTGCACAGCAGCGCCTCGGTGTTGGGGTGCATACGGTTTTTGCCCTTAATCTTCAGGTAGTAGGTGTAAGGGTGTTCGTCGGTGTAGCTGTCCTTGTTGTAAATTTTACTCGCAGCAACCCTGTCGCAGAACATCTCAACCACGTAGCGTATCGGCATTTCGACATTTTCAATGCTCCTTGTCTTTGGGTTGTAGTCGTTCCAGTACTCATAGTGGTGGCGGTTTCTGCCCTTGTGGTGAAGCCAAGCTGCGGAGTAGCCGTAAAGCTCGCGCTCCTTTTCATTAGGACTGCGCGTGCCCTGATAGTACTTCGCCCCGGGAATAAACTCGATAGGGCTGTATTTCGACAAATCGTGCCTTAAGCCCTGCCATAAAATTCCTGCCTTTGCGCAGTGGGCGATAACCTTGTGCCTGTGATTTGTAATTGTAATAAAGTGCTTAATCGGATGTATCATAAAAATCACCTTATTCAATTCTAACATACTTTTTTATATTTTTAAATATCCCTTGCCATTTTCCGAAAAAAATGATAGAATAAACTGAAAAGGTTAAAATTCTGTAATCTTTTAAATCGTTTCAGACGATAAAAAGTAAAATTCCAGAGGTAAGTTATGAAAAAACCATTTGCGCTGGCGGTATGCCTGCTCGGAATTATCGTCACGGCGGCAATGGCGGTTTGCTCGGCGGCTGTAAAAAGCCCTGCCGATAGTACAATCGCGGCGTCCGCCGAAGTGACCGGCGCTCCGGCAACCGTTGACGAGGCTTTGCTTACAACTGAATATATAACAATTCCGCAGGGCAATTCGCAGATTATTCCATCCCCGAAGGGCTGCGACGACCTTGTGACAGAGTGGAAAAGCTCGAATAACCGTATTGTCAGCGTTGACAGCGGCGGCAGGGCAGACGCTCTTGCCGAGGGCACCGCAAGGCTAACCGCGAAGCTCTCAACAGGGCAGTCAGCGGAATATGAAATTACTGTTTCCAAAGCGGCGCAGCAGGCAGAGCCGTATAAATTCTCAACTGCGATTATCGCGAACGAGGATATCAGGAAGAAAAACTACGACGAAATCGCCGTAGAGGACGAGTTCAAGCTGTACGAAATCCACGTCAACCGCACTCAGAGCGTTGTCACGGTTTACACCTACGACGATAAAGGCAATTTCACCGTTCCAGTCAGGGCGATGTTGTGCTCCTGCGGTATGAACAAATCGACGATTACCGGCGAGTTTGAAATTTACTTTAAGTCCGAATGGCACGCGCTGTACAACAACGTTTACGGTCAGTACATCAGCGGAATTACCGGCGACTTTTTGTTCCACAGCGTTCCCTACGCCGAGATGGAAAACAAGGCTTCGCTCGAGATTGAGGAGTTTAACAAGCTCGGCGGAGAGGCGTCGCTGGGCTGCGTGCGTATGGCGGTGGACGATACCGAATGGATTTACGACAACTGCCCAATCGGCACAAAGGTCAAGATTTACGACAGCAACACTCCCGAGCCGCTCGGCAGACCTGCGGCAATCCGCATTAACGGCAAGGGCTTGGGCTGGGATCCCACCGACATCACGGACGGAAACCCATACAACAGCAGGCTTCCGAAGATTACCGGCGCTCAGGATATCACTATAGATACTGATACCGAATATTCGCCCAAAACCGGCGTTAAGGCTTACGACACCTGCGGTATGGATATAACCGAAAAACTCGAAATTACAGGCAATGTGGTATCTTCAAGACCGGGCAAGTACAAGGTGACCTACTCAGTCACCGACGCGCTTAACCGCAGCAATAAAATTGATATATGGGTAACGGTGAAGAACAATGACTGAAAAAGAAAAAATGATTAAGGGTATGCTCTATGACGCCTCCGACGACGAGCTCGCGGCTATGAGGCAGAAGGCGCATAACCTATGTACGGATTATAACGGAACTTACGAGCAGGACAAGGAAAAACGGCAGGCGATTATCAAGGAGCTGTTCCCGACATCGGGCGAGTTATTTCTGCAAGGGCCTATTCAGTTTGACTACGGCGTATTTACCGAGTTTGGTGAGGGGTGTTACGCAAACTTTAACCTCACGGTGCTCGACTGCTGTTCCGTAAAAATCGGCAAAAGCGTATTTTTCGGCCCGAATTGCAGCCTTGTAACGCCTGTTCATCCGCTTGTTCCCGAGGAGAGGAACGGATTTGTTGACGAAAACGGCAGATTTACCTGCTTGGAATACGCAAAGCCGATTGAAATCGGTGACAACTGCTGGCTCGCTTCAAACGTAACCGTATGCGGCGGCGTAAAAATCGGTGCGGGCTGCGTTATCGGCGCAGGAAGCGTTGTTACGCGCGACATTCCGCCAAACAGCCTTGCGGCAGGCGTTCCGTGCAGGGTTATCAGGGAAATTACCGAGGAAGACAGAATGTTTATTAAATAAAAGAAGAACCAAAAAAGACCGCTTGTCAGCGGTCTTTTTTGGATTTAGAAGTTTTGAAATTAACGTGAAAACGTGGGATTAGTGTGATTGATTGAAATTGTGAAATTTAGTGTGTTTGGTAGTGTGTTGTTATCATTATTAATTTAATCAAAACTTTTCAATATACTTTCCCAATAAGCTGTGTTTTAGCCAACCTCAGCACATGCTGTGTCACCGAAGCAGTTAAATCTGAACAGCTTGCTCTCGTCACGAACGTTTTCGCAGTAAACGCTTGCCTCTGCAATTTTGCCGCCTTCAATCAGTTTTGTAAGACCGACCAGCTGGCAAAGCTTACTTTTGAGGTTGAGCCTGTCGCCCTCGTTTGTTACGAGAAATACGTTGCCCTCGCAGGTATCAAGCACGGCGAGGAACTCAGCAACATCAATGTTGTGAAGATTAAGAATTGGTGTCATAAATATTCCTCCTTATCTTTCTGATTAACTCGTAAGGAGCTAACCGATATGTGCGCCATTTACCATTTGGCAATAATGATCATCATATCGACATTTAATATTCAGTTGTTACCCGAGTAAGTACGGTGAATAGCCGACAGTCAAGCGGACTATTGACTTGACAATTATTATTATACTCCAAAAATCGAAAAAGTCAACAAAAAACAGCCCTGTGCTTTGGTCGAATTGCTAAAATGATGTCAATAATGTACAAACTATGACTAAAGAAATTGTGCAAACCTCACGACGAAATGTTTCCAAACAATTACAATGCGACAGGTTTGTTACCTTTGTATGAGCATTTTTCACAACTAATTTTTGCAAAATTCAAAAACAAAGTGTGATTTGCCAAAGTTTATTTTAAATCGCGTTTTTGGCGGTACAAAAGCGTTTTATTGTTGAGATTTACAAACAAATGTGGTAAAATAAGTATAAATTAAGGATAGGGGAGAACATTATGCTGAATGATTTTTATAAACAGTTCAAAAGCGGAACGGATATCCGCGGCGTTGCTGTTGAAGGCGTCGAGGGGCAGAGCGTTAATCTGACCAATGAAGTTGTCGCTGATTTGGCGGACGGCTTTGTGCTTTGGCTCTCAAAAAAGGTGGGCAAGCCTGCGGATGAGCTTAAAATTTCCGTCGGCAGAGACAGCCGTATTTCAGGCCCCCATATTATGGAAGTTGTGACAGACCGCTTTGTACGCGCAGGCGCTGATGTGCTCTGCTGCGGACTCGCGTCAACTCCGTCTATGTTTATGACGACGGTTGATTTAGCCTGCGACGGTGCATTGCAAATCACCGCGAGCCATCATCCCTTTAACCGCAACGGCTTAAAGTTTTTTACGCGCGGCGGCGGACTTGAGGGCAGCGATATCGAGGCAATTTTGCAGTACGCTCAGGACGGCGCTCATCCCGACGAGAGCGAAAAAGGCTCAAAAACCAATTATGATTATATGAGTGACTACGCAAACGGTCTTTGCGATAAAATTAAAAAGGAAGTTAACGCGGACGACTACGACCATCCGCTTAAGGGCTTTAAGATTGTGGTTGACGCAGGCAACGGCGCGGGCGGCTTTTACGCCGACAAGGTGCTCGCTGTTTTGGGAGCGGACACCACCGGCAGCCGTTACCTTGAACCCGACGGAATGTTCCCCAACCACGTGCCCAACCCCGAGGACAGCGTTGCAATGGCTTCAATTTGCGAGGCTGTGTGCGAGAATAACGCCGACTTGGGCGTAATCTTCGACACCGACGTTGACCGCGGCGGCGCTGTTGACAGCAAGGGCAACGAGATTAACCGCAACCGGCTTGTGGCTGTTGCGGCGGCAATCGCGCTTGAGGGCAACGACGGCGGAACCGTTGTTACCGACTCGATCACCTCGAGCGGACTAAAGGAGTTTATCGAGAATGGTTTGGGCGGCAAGCATTACCGCTACCGCAGGGGCTATAAGAACGTTATTGACAAGGCGCTCGAGCTCAACGAACAAGGCATTAACTGTCCTCTCGCAATCGAGACCTCGGGACACGCCGCAATGAGGGAAAATTATTTTCTCGACGACGGCGCGTACCTCTGCACCAAAATCATCATCAAGGCGGCTCAGCTCAGGCAGCAGGGCAGAGAGCTTGACGAGCTTACCGCAAGCCTTAAAGAACCGCTCGAAAGCCGCGAAATCCGCTATAAAATCACCGAAAAGGACTTCAGAGCCTGCGGCGAGAGGATAATCAACGACCTCACAGCCTATGCAGAGGCAAAGGACGGCTGGAACGTTGCCGACGACAACCGCGAGGGAATCCGCGTTTCGTTCGACAAAGACCACGGCGACGGCTGGTTCTTGCTCAGACTTTCGGTACACGACCCGATTATGCCGCTCAATATCGAGAGCGACAGCGAGGGCGGCGTCGATATAATTCTTAATTCGTTAAAAGAATTTTTACAGACCGTTAACGGCTTGGATATATAAGATATATAATTAAATAAAACATTTGGGCGGATATCAATCCGCCCGATTTCACGTAATTTGGTTGGAGATGTAGTTTAATTGGACGTACTGTCAATATTTAAGGATATCGCAATTATCGTAATTTTCGCGAAAGCGTTTGGACTTTTGGCGCGCAAGCTGAAAGCTCCGCAGGTTGTCGGTGAGATTATAGCAGGACTTTTAATCGGCCCGAGCGTGCTCGGAATTGTAAAGCTCAACGACTTTTTAAGCATATGCGCCGAAATCGGCGTGGTTCTGCTGATGTTCTCGGCAGGCTTGGGAACAGACCTAAAGGCGCTGATGAAAACCGGCCCAAAGGCTCTCGCAATCGCCTGCATGGGCGTAGCCGTACCGCTTGCCGGCGGAACTCTGCTGTATATGGCAATTTACGGCTTTGCGCCGTGGGGCTCCGAAAAGTTCTTCACAGCCGTGTTCATCGGCGTAATTATGACCGCAACGAGCGTGAGCATCACTGTCGAAACGCTTAAGGAGATGGGCAAGCTCAAAACCGAGCTCGGCACAACTATCCTCAGCGCCGCGATTATCGACGACGTAATCGGAATTTTGGTGCTCACCTTTGTAATCGGCTTTAAGAACCCCGACACTCAGCCCGGTTGGGTACTGCTCAGCACGCTGGCGTTCTTCGCCTTGGCGATTATCGTCGGCTTTATCATCTACAAGGTGTTCAAAATTATCGACAAGCGCTATCCCCACACAAGGCGAATTCCGATTTTGGCGCTTGCGCTGTGCTTTAGCTTTGCATTTGTCGCGGAAAAATGGTTTGGAATTGCCGACATCACCGGCGCTTACGTCGCCGGAATTGTGCTGTCGCGTTTGCACGACTCGAACTATATTGAGGAGAAAATGGACATCAATTCATATATGATTTTTGGCCCGATTTTCTTTGCGAGTATCGGCTTAAAGACGAGTATTCAGGGCTTTTCGCTCGACTTGCTTTGGTTTTCAATCGGATTTGTGCTAGTAGCGCTGGTGTCGAAGATAATCGGCTGCGGAGTCACCTCGCGGCTGTGCGGTTTCAGGGGCAGCGACCCGCTTAAAATCGGCGTGGGTATGATGACCCGCGGCGAGGTCGCGCTGATTGTCGCGCAAAAGGGACTGTCCAGCGGAATGATTAGCTCGGTTTACTTCACCTCGGTAATTCTGCTGATTATCGTGTCGAGCATAGTCACCCCGATTATACTTAAACTTATATTCGCGCGTGACGAAAAGCGCGGTGTTGCAAAGACATAAACATAAAAATAACGCTGTCATCGGCTTGGCCTTTGACAGCGTTTTTGTTTAATGATGGTGATGATGGTCGTGGTGATGACCGAGCGACGCCATTTTTTCCTTTACCTTAATTTCGCGTATGGCGTAGATGTAGTCGAGCAAAACCTGCTTAAAATCCGCGGTTGCGACTTCAAGCTCTCTGTCGTCGATATCGTTCGTGATTTTGCAGGTATCTTTGCCGATTTCAAGCGAGAAGGCGTTGCCCGAAAAGCTCTCGCTCTGCGACATATTCAAGTCAACCTCATTTACGAGCGATAAAAGCTCGCGGCGGAAGCTCCTTTCTGCCAGTAAAAACTCGTTTAAAAGCGAGTAGCTTTCGTCCTCAAAGACAACCACAGGCACAATGCGCTTGCCCTGCATGGCTTTAATCTCATATTTTAACATAATCAGTCTCCTTCATAAACAGGGTAGGCGGTGGTGATCTGCTTGCTCTTGTTCATATACATATCAATTTCAAGGTTTCCGCTGTAGCCTATCCACAGCTCTCCCTGAGGATTGTCGGGGTTTTTCAGCGCGTCGTCATAGGCGGCGTTAATCGCGTCTACAACCTGCTGGGGAGTCCAGCTCTCGGGGTAAAACGAGCTAAAGCCGTTCTTTTTAACTCCGCTGACCTCTACCTTTCCCGTGAAAACGCCGTGTTCGTCGGTCTTTGAGCGCGTTCCGTCAATGATTTTTCCCTTGCTGTCGGTCACCATCGAGTAGTGATAGCCCGTCGCCTTGCCCTTGCTGTTGATCGTGCCGTCAAAGATGTGCTCAAGCGTGTTTTTAGCGAAGTGTTCGGTGCTTTTAAGCTTCTTGATGTCCGCCATTGTGTAGGTCTGCTTGTCGCTCTTTGAGCTTTGCGCACTGCTCTGCGAGCTCTGAACGGACGAGGTAATATCGTAGCTGCTGCCGCTTACGTCGGTGACTTTTAGCTTTGCTCCCGAACAGCCTGCTGCCAGCGCGATAACTGCCACGGCTAATGCGGCTGACAGTATTCTTTTGAAAAAATTCAAATATATCAACTCCCAACGGATATAATAAGTATATTAAGTATATCATAAGAAAATTACGCTGTAAAGTATTGACAATTCAAATTCGATTTGGTACAATTAAATTGTAATCAATATAAATTAACAGCAAAGGAGAATCCCTATGTATGATATTATTATAATCGGCGCAGGCCCTGCAGGAATGACTGCGGCTATCTATTCAAGACGCGCTTCAAAAAGCGTGCTCGTGCTCGAGGCTTCGGCTTACGGCGGACAGATTATCAACACTCCCGATATTGAAAATTACCCCGTTGCGGCTCATATCTCGGGCTTTGACTTCGCGACAAACGTGTACAATCAGGCAACAGCCTTAGGCGCGGAGTTCAAGTTTGAAAAGGCGACGGAGATTGTCGATAACGGCGGTACAAAAACCGTAAAAACCCCTCGCGGAGAGTACGAGGCGAGGGCTGTGATTATCGCGACAGGCTCCGAGAACCGCAAGCTCGGCGCTGAGAATGAGGACAAGCTAATCGGCAGGGGAATTTCCTACTGTGCGACCTGCGACGGCGCGTTTTTTAGGAACAAGGACGTCGCGGTTGTCGGCGGCGGCAACACCGCGCTCGAGGACGCGCTATACCTTGCCGACATCGCAAAAACCGTCTACCTAATCCACCGCCGCGATACCTTCAGGGGCGAGAACGCCACGGTTGATAAGCTGAGTGAAAGAGAGAACGTAAAGTTCGTGTACAACAGCGTTGTCAAAAAGCTGATTGCCGACAAGCGTCTGACCGCCATTGAGGTTGAAAACAAGCAGGGTGAAACCCAAACGATAGAAGTCAGCGGACTGTTCGTCGCGGTCGGCAGAATTCCCGAGACGGAAAACTTCAAAGCTCTCGCGGAGACCGACGGCTCGGGCTATTTTGCCTCGGGCGAGGACTGCAAAACAAAAACCGAAGGTATATTCGTTGCAGGCGACGCGCGTTCAAAGGAAGTGCGCCAGCTTGTAACCGCGACAGCCGACGGCGCTGTAGCCGCAACCGAGGCGGTTAAGTATCTTAATAAATAAATCTGTTTAACCTTAAAGGCTCCCCCAACGTCGGGGGAGGCTTTTAATTGGATTGAAACGTTTGTTCTTAATTGTAGGGGCGTGCATTGCACGCCCGCGGAAACGTAATCCGCGTTTACCGGTTTTGCGATTTTATCGCGATAAACGTACGTATAATTCAGCACACAAAAAGCGTTTGGAATTAAATGCTGTGTTCCTGTCCGGTGGGCGGACACGCGGGTCCGCCCCTACGGTTGTTAAGGAAAAACAGCGGTGTCGGAAACGTCTGCCCCCTCCGTCATTTTGCAGGGCAAAATGCCACCTCCCCCGAAACAAAGTGTCGGGGGAGGCTTTAAAATATATTATTATGTTTTATTTTATAAAATTCAAAATCTCAGCGATAACGTTGTTACGGCACTTGTCGTTGAGGATTTCGTGCCTGCAGCCGCGGTACAGCACAAACTTAATATCCGCGCCGTTGGCTTTCAGCTTGTCGTGAACCGCCTTTGGACCTTTGCCGTAATCTCCGACAGGGTCGTCCGCTCCCGAAACGAGCAAAACAGGCTTTTGGGTAACGCAGGACTTAAACCACCTGCTTGTGTTACTCTCCTTGTTGAGAGTTACCAAATCGCCCATAGCAGACACGGTAAAGCGGAAGTTGCAGAACTTGTCGGCGGCAAAGCTGTTGCGTACATCCTCGTAGTTGCTCAGCCAGCCGTACATGCCGTCGCCCTCAAAGCGCTTGTTGTATGTGCCGAAGGCGAGGTTTTGCAGGAAGTTCGAAATATGCCTGCCGCCCTTTACTTTTTTGATTACGGCAATTGCCGCAAGCCCGGGGGTTGCGGCAGGGTTCGGGCCGCCTGTGCCCATGATAATCAGCTTGTCGTGCATATTGTACTTTTCGGCGGAAAGCCTAACAATAAACGAGCCCATGCTGTGTCCCATCAGGATATACGGCAAATCGCTGCCGTACTCGTTTTTAACCGCTTTTCCGAACACGGCGACGTCATCTACAAGGAGCTTCCAGCCGTCCTTGTCCGCGATATATCCAAGCTCTGAATCATCTGTCGCGGTTTTGCCGTGGCCGAGGTGGTCGTAGCCGAAAACTATGTAGCCCTGATTTGCGATTTCAAGCATAAACTCGTGGTAACGCTCGGTGTACTCGCACATTCCGTGAACGAGCTGGAAAAGTCCCTTGACCTCGCCCTCGGGAATGTAAACGTAGCCGTTGAGCATATGAACATTGTCCGAGGACAAAACGCTTTTTTTAATAATCTGTACCATAATTAATCTCCTTCATATGCTGACCTGAGCCGCTTTTACAGCCCTGTGCCAGCCGTTTAAAAGCTCGTCGCGCTTTGCGCTGTCCATCGACGGCTTAAAGTTTATTCCGCCCTTGCAAAGCGACAAAAGCTCCGCCTTGTCCTTGAAAAATCCTACCGCAAGTCCTGCCAAAAACGCAGCGCCTGCCGCGGTAGCCTCGCCGTTTGACGGACGGAAAACAACTGTGTTAGAAATATCCGCCTGAAACTGCATTAAAAAGTTGTTCGAAGCCGCACCGCCGTCAACCCTTAAGGTTTCAATTTTGCTTTCGCTGTCGGCAACCATTGCCTCGAGCAAATCCTGAGTTTGGTAGGCGATTGATTCGAGCGAAGCCCTGATTATGTGCTCAATTCCGGCGCCGCGCGTAAGTCCTGTGATAGTGCCGCGCGCGTTCATATCCCAGTACGGAGCGCCCAAGCCTGCAAACGCCGGAACAACGTAAACTCCGCCGCTGTCCGCGACCTTGCTCGCAAAGTACTCGCTGTCGCGCGATTCGCGGATAATTCCAAGCTCGTCGCGAAGCCACTGAATAACCGCTCCGCCGACAAATACGCTGCCTTCAAGCGCGTATTCGCGCGGTTCACCCTTCGCTGTTGCGGCAACGGTCGTAATCAATCCGTGACGGCTGTGAACCGGAGTTTGCCCCGTGTGCTCGAGCAAAAAGCAGCCCGTGCCGTAGGTTGTTTTTGCATCTCCCGGGTTAAAGCAGCCCTGACCGAACAGCGCTGCCTGCTGGTCGCCTGCGATTCCGCAAATCGGAATTTGCGCGCCCATAACGTTAGCGTTGCCGTAAATTTCGCTGCTGCTCTTAATCTCGGGCAGCATTTGGCGCGGAATATTCAAAAGCTCCAAAAGCGAATTGTCCCAGTCGCCTGTTTTGAGCGAGCAGAGCATTGTACGCGATGCATTTGTGCCGTCGGTAACGTGTGCCTTGCCGTCAGTCAGCTTCCACAGCAGCCATGTGTCGATTGTGCCGAAGAGCAGCTCGCCGTTTTTTGCGCGTTTGCGGTCGGGATCGTATTTATCTAAAATCCATTTCAGCTTTGTGCCGCTGAAGTATGCGTCCGGGCGAAGTCCCGTAACTTCCTTAATAAAGTCCTCTTTGCCGTCCTTGATAAGCTGTTCGCACATATCCGCGGTGCGGCGGCACTGCCAGACAATCGCGTTGCAGACCGGTCTGCCCGAGCTTTTCTCCCAAACCACAGTGGTCTCGCGCTGATTGGTAATGCCTATTCCGGCGATTTCCTCGGGATTAATTCCGCTTTTTGCCACACATTCAGTCATAGCGGCGTATTGGTTTGCATATATCTCCATTGGATCGTGCTCTACCCAGCCGGGCTGAGGATAAATCTGGGTAAATTCGTGCTGTGCCGTACAGACAATATTTGCGTTCTTGTCAAACAAAATCGCTCTTACGCTTGTCGTTCCCTCGTCAAGAGCGATGATATACTTTTTCATAATCCACCTCGCGTCAGGTTTATACACTAATTATATAACTATATCGGGTTGTTGTAAACGGAATTAAAAATTTTTCGTCAAAATTTTCAAATCCCAAAATACTTGCAAAAAACCGCAATATGTGATAGAATATGTCCTGCAATATTTATTTGATACGGATAGGTTATGATTAAATGAAAATTAAGATATTGGCGCTTATCACGGCAATGCTTATGTTTTCCATGGTTTTCGCCGGCTGCGGAGAGGAAGAAAACACCGCAACGCCTGACGAAGCCATAAGCGATACTGCCACTGCCGACGAGGCTGTTACATCGGTTTCAGCTACAACAGCGCCGAGCACCTCGGCAACTCAGCCGACAGGCGCTCAAACTCAAAAGACAACAACTGCCCCGGGCACAACCCAGCCGACTACCCAAAAGCCGGTTCAGGACAATATCCCCGAGGATACAATCGGCTCAGGCAATATCAACCCGAATCTTTACGGTATTATAGATTTGGTTGTTCAAGAGATGAACGAACTTGCAATCCGCACAATCAGCCTCGACTACTCAAAGCTAAGTATTAAAGTTGGCGAGAGCGCTCAGCTGAAAATCAGCTACAATCCCGAAAACGCCGTTCCGAAAACCTGCAAGGTCAGCTCCGGCAACAAGTGCGTTCAGGCAAGCATTGACGACGACACCGTAACCGTTACCGGTAAAAGCGCCGGAACAGCGCTGATTACCGTTACGTCCTACAACGGCGCGACGGCGTACTGCAACGTCACCGTCACCAAGTCCGAGGAGGAAAAGCCTGCGGTAATTACCGACGACACGGTTCTTCCTCACGCAAAGGTCTGCACACGTGCGAATGCCGACAGATGGCGCGCGGCGGTTGACGAATACTGCTCGGGCGAGGGTATGGAAAAGAACGGCTCGCTCAGCGGCGAAACCGTCACCGTAAGCACATCAAGCTACACTGCGGACGGCTCGTTTAACAGCTACAAGGAGCAGATTTTAAGCGACGCGGCGGCGCAGATTGACGCTTACACCGACAAAAAATACACCGAGTACAGCTACAACTGCGCTTTGGAGCAGAACGGCTCGGAGTTCACAATTTCGGTTACGCTCTACAAAACAGAGGCGTAAATTTTAGGTTGGTTCAAAAGACCGAATAAAACAGGGGCTTGGCTCTACTCATAAATTGAGTTTTGAGCCAGCCCCTTTAGTTTTTATTCTGATTTTTCTTCGGCTTCGGGGGAAGCTTTCCGGTTCGTCAGGTCAACAGCCGCCATGCGCCTGTGAATAACTTCACCCTCTTGCTTGGGATTATCCTTTTTAGCTCGCCTGCGCTTTTGCTTTTCATCCTCTTTTTTCTTAAGCGTTTCAATTTTTTTCTTTGCGCCCAATGCCGAGCGGATAAAGATTACCGTCAGCACGGCGAATATCAGTGTGAGTACCGAAAACAGTACCGTTAAGCCGAAAAACAGCGGAAATTCCGACGGGTTCTTGCCCGAGCTCACCGACGGAATGATGAAAAACGCCGTCAGCTCGCAGAACATAACCGCCAAAATTAAAACGCAAATCACGCTGAGTACAGAAAAACGCCTGTGAGTAAGCCTGTAAGCGCGCATAAGCGACTTGCTGTCGTTGTGGAATACGGGCGATACCTCGTCGCACCTTCCGCATAGGTACAGAACGTCCCTTAGTCCGTCAAAGCGGTGGGGGATGAGCTCAAAGCCGCAGCGCTTTGCAAAAGCCGTTGTCTCACTGACCTTTGAGCTTTCCTCAGCGAAAATTACGGTGGTGTACTCCTCGCGATTTGTCCTTGAAAATTCGTAAGTCCAACCGAAATTTACGCGTTCGAGCTTCCAGCCGAGGCGGTTCATCTCGCTTACATATTCGTTTTCTTTTTCAATATCAAAAAACAGCTTGTGCTGTTTAAGCCTGCTTTCGCTCAACACGTCTCACCTCGATTGCAAATATCTTTATCCAAAAATAGCATAAATAACATTTTTTGTCAAGAAAGCTATTCCGTGCATTTTCGCAATAAATAATACCACGAAAAAAATGTGCAGATTTTTGCGTATTTTAAACAAATAAAGTCAAATGATATTGCTTTTAATCTAATAAAATGCTATACTGGTTAAGATTTGATATAATAGGAATAATAGGGGCAAATTAAAGAGATATGGATATTCATAACCTTGGCGGATACAACTCAATAGACGCCTTTGTCGAGGCAAAGCTCAGCCGTTACAGCGCTTCAAAGCGCGATTTTTCGGCGCTGTTTGAGCTGATGTTTTCCGAGGGTGAAAATATTTTATTCGAGGAGAGCCGCGGCTACAGAATTGCAAAGACCACCTACGCTCAGGCAAAGCAGGATATTTTGCGCAAAGCCGCAACGCTGAGGGCTTTGCTCGGCGGAGCTGAGCATAACTCAGTCGTTGGTATTTATATGGAAAACAGCCTTGATTGGATTGAAAATTTCTGGGCGGTGCTGCGCGCAGGGTTCAAGCCTCTGCTTATGAATATGCGCCTTGACGACGGCACGCTCGAATACGCGCTAAAGGTGTGTAAGGCCGCCGCGGTAATTTCGGACGGAAAGGAGTTTTCCGTCAGGACGGTTAAGGCTTCCGATATCGCTTCAGCCGATACTGAAATTGACGGCGGAGAGTTCGGCACGGAGATTTTTGTTATGTCCTCGGGCACGTCCGAAAATGTAAAAATCTGCGCCTACACCGCCGAGGAATTTTATTGGCAAATTAAGGGCAGCTACAGCATAATCAAAAAGTGCGCGAAGGTTAAGGAGCACTACGAGGGCGAGCTAAAGCTGCTTACCTTCCTGCCGTTTTACCATATTTTCGGCTTGGTTGCGGTGTATATTTGGTTTGCGTTTTTCTCGCGCACCTTTGTTCGCCTGAACGATATGCAGCCGAGCACGATTACAAATACGATTAAGCGCCACAAGGTAACTCATGTTTTTGCCGTTCCGCTGTTTTGGGAGAAGGTCTACGAGCAGGCAATCAGAACCATTAAGGAGCGCGGAGAGGACACATATAAAAAGTTTGAAAAGGGTATAAAGCTGAGCCGTAAAATCTGTGATACTCCGCTTCTCAGCGAAAAATTCTCAAAGCTTGCGTTTAAGGAAGTCCGCGAGAATATGTTTGGCGAGAGCATTAAGTTTATGATTACCGGCGGAAGCTACATCAGCCCTGAGATTCTTGAATTCTTCAACGCCATCGGCTACCGCCTTGCAGACGGCTACGGAATGACCGAAATCGGCATTACCTCGGTCGAGCTCAGAAGCAGCAAAGGACTGCTCAACTCCTGCTCCGTAGGACTGCCGATGGACGGAATTGAGTATAAAATCAACGACGGCGGCGAGCTGCTCGTAAAGGGCAGGGCAATGGCGCGTTACATAATAGAAAACGGTGAGAAAAAGCCGAATGACGGCTGGTTTAACACCCACGATTTGGCTGAGTTCGACGGCAAATGCTACCGTATTCTCGGCAGGCGCGACGACTTGATTATCGCGCCGAACGGCGAAAACCTCAACCCGAATTTGATTGAGCAAAAGCTCATCTGCCCGGGCGTGAGGGGAGTCTGCCTGATCGGCACGGCGGAGGACAGCAAGGCAATTCCCGTGCTGATTGTTTCGGTAAACAAATATATCTCCGCCGAAAAGCTGGAGCAAATTAAGCAAAACGTCCGCCAAAGGCTTGCAGATTTGCGCCTTGCAGGGCAAATTCAAAGGCTGTTTTTTACCGATGAAGGTCTTATGAAGGGCGATGAATTTAAGCTCAACCGCGTAAGGCTTACAAAGGAGTACGCGGCGAAAGCTCTGCACGAGGTCAAGCCAAATGATAACGCAGAGTTAAAAGAGGACGATGAAATCTCGCGGAATATCACGCGGATGTTCGCCGTAGCGCTCGGCAAGCCCGAAAGCGAAATCGGCTACACCGCCGACTTCTTCCTCGACGAGGGCGGCACAAGCCTTGATTATCTCGCGATAATCTCACAGCTCCGCGACGAGTATAAGATCCCCTTCCCGGACGGCGACAGCGGACTTAACAGCGTAAAGGGACTTCATTTGTATATAAAGGAAAAGCTTGGTAATGCTGATTGATTTTTTTAACTGGTTTGTAAAAATCACCGCCTACCCGGTGCAGAAGCTCATTTTCAGAACAAAGGTCTATTATCAGGACAAAAACGTTCAGAGCAGGCATATCAAGGGCGCGGCGATTGTAATTTCAAACCACACCTCGGTTTTCGACTACGCGGTGTACCTGTTTGTGTTTTTCACGCGAACGCTCAGGGTGCAGATGGCTGAGGTGCTTTTTGATAAAAAACCGCTCGGGCTGTTTTTGAAAATGCTCGGCGGAATCTATGTAAACCGCGACGTTCACAACTTTGATTTTATAAATAAATCGGAAGAAATATTAAGAAAAGGCGGAGTGGTCGGCGCTTTTCCCGAGAGCAGAATTCCGCGTAAGGGCGAGCAAACTCCGCTTGAATTCAAGCCGAGTATGGCGTATTTGGCGCTGTCGGCGGACGTTCCCGTAATCCCTGCGTTTACAAACGGAAAGTATTTTTGCAGGGAACGCGCGAGGGTGATTATCGGTACGCCGATGAAGCCTTCGGATTTTTCCGACGACAAGCTGAGCGATAAGGAGAATATCGACCGCTTCAACAACGCGCTCAGGCAAAAAATTATAGAGCTGAGGAATGAGCTTGATGAACAGACAAAAAAAGAATAAGGCTCCGCTTTTCAGCTTCAAAAATATTGTTATTGATTTTGTCAGGATAACCGGCGGACTTCCTGTGCTTTTGATACTAAGACCGAAAAAGCGTTTCGCTTCCGAAAAGGCTAAGCAAAAGCTTCGCGGCGGCGCGCTGATTATTGCAAATCACACCGATTTTGTCGATCCCGTATATTTGATGTCCGCGTTTTGGTACAGGCGGCATCATTTTATCGCAAGCGAGGAGGTTATGGACAGCAAGGCAGGTGGATTTTTACGCGCATGCGGCTGTATCAGAATTGACCGAAACAACGTGACGATGAACACCCTTCGCGAGATTACGGATAAGCTAAAGCAGGGCGAGATTGTGTCGATGTTTCCGCAGGGCAGAATCAGCTCAGGCGGCGACGAGGGCGCGTCGTTTAAGTCGGGCATGGTGCTTATGGCAATCCGAAGCGGAGCGCCGATTGTTCCCGTTTACATCAAGCCGAAAAAGAGCTTTTTCAGCAGGCTTCACGTGGTTGTGGGCGAGAGGGTAAGCGTAACCGAGCTCTACGGCGAACGCCCCACCTTTGCGCAGATTGACGCGGCTGCAAAGCTGCTTTACGAAAGAGAAGAACAGCTTAAGAATTTGGATGATTAAGGAGATAATTATGATTACCGATACAAGAGAAAGATTCAGACCTTACACAAAGCCCGAGGATTTTGCGCGGATTATCGAGCGCGAAAGCGTAAGTGAAATGTGGGAAAGCTGTGTTAAGGAATTCGCGGATTTGGTCGCAATTCAGGACAATGAAACTTCCCATACATATTCAGAGCTTGAAAATGACTCGGCAAAGTTCAGAACTCTGCTGCTCGAAAAAACAGATGATGAACACAAAAGGGTAGCAATCCTCGCTCAGAACTCCTACGACTTTGTAAAGGCGTTTATCGCGGTTACAACCCTCGGACTGACGGCGGTAATTATGCCTGCCCACCTCGACAAAACCGCGGTTTTCGGCTGCTGTATGAAGTTCGGAATTTCCGCAGTTGTATATCAGGGCTCGCTTGGGGAGAGCCTTTCGCTTGCAAAGGATAAGCTCGGTCACATCGGCTTTATTGAGATTACCGAGACTTCGGATGTGCCGTCGCCAATGGTAAAGTGCGAGGCGAAAACGCCCTGCGTTATGATGTTCACAGGCGGCACGACAGGCAAGAGCAAGTGCGCTATGCTTTCAAACGGCGCGGTTATGCAGGGCACGGTCAACGGCTGCTACGGCGTTCACGATGTATTCAACCAGAGGTATCTGCTCGTGCTTCCCCTGTCGCACGTGTTCGGGCTTATCCGCAACCTGATGACCTCGCTCTACACCGGCAGCACGCTGTTTATCTGCAAAAACAACAAGGATATGTTCCGCGATACCGCGGTGTTTAAGCCGACGATTATGGTTATGGTTCCGGCACTTGCCGAAATGGCGCTTACGCTGTCAAAGCAGTTCGGCAAAAATATGCTCGGAGACGATATGAAAACCATCATAGCAGGAGCGGCGGCTGTTCCGCCGTACCTCGTTCAAGAGTACGACAAGCTCGGAATCAAGCTTTTGCCGGGCTACGGACTTACCGAGTCGGCAAATTTGGTGTCGGGCAATCCCGAAAGCCTTAAATATCCCGATTCGGTCGGCTACCCCTTCCCGAATCAGGAGCTTAAAATCGTAGACGGCGAGCTGTGGCTTAAGGGCAAAAATATGATGGACGGCTACATAGGCGAGGCTGAAGAGGACGTATATGAGGACGGCTGGTTTAAGACCGGCGACCTCGTAAAAATCGACGAGAACGGACTGCTATATATCACCGGCAGAATCAAGGAGATTATCGTTTTGCCCAGCGGCGAGAACGTATCTCCTGCGGAGCTTGAGCAGAGGTTTAACGCCCTGCCGTTTATTCAGGATTCGCAGGTGTTCGAGGACATTGACGACGGCGGAAAACACATATTGGCTCTCGAGGTTGTGCCGAGAAAAACCGTAACCGCCAAAATGAATTTGGAAAATGAAAAAGAATTTATCATTTCGGAGCTTCAAAAGGTCAACGAAAACCTGCCTGCCTTTGAGCGCGTAAACCGCATTGAGGTGCGCGACAGCGACTTTGACAGAACTCCGAGTATGAAGATTGCGAGATATAAAAAATGCTGAGTAAAGAAGAAATAATTGTTAAGCTAAAGGACATCCTGCTTGTCGCAGACGGCGGAAACGCGGATAAAATAGGGGCGGCTGACGAAAACACAAGGCTCTCCGAGGACTTGGGACTGAACTCGGTCAACGTGCTCTACCTTGTAATCGCGATTGAAGAGGTGTTTAACATCCGCTTTGACGACGACACCGGCGTCGATACGTTCAAAACCGTAGGCGACGTCACGGATTACATCGGAGGAAAGCTCAAATGAAGTGGCAGCCTGTCGACTGCAAAAGAGGAGATATGATACGCATTGCCATAGGCTCGTTTTACCACTACGGCATTTTTGTCAGCGAGGACGAGGTTATCCAGTTCGGCTATCCGCCTTTGCCGGAATTTAAGGAGAAAAACCAAAACATCACCGTCGGAGCTGTAGACATCGACGAATTTTCAAGCGGAAAAATCGTCGAGACGGCAGTGCTTGACCGCAAGGAGAAAAAGCGCCGTATACCTCCCGAAAAAACCGTTGAAACCGCGCGTTCAAAAATCGGACAGGGCGGCTACAATATCCTTCACAACAACTGCGAGCACTTCGCGTATGAATGTGTGTTCGGTGAAAAACGCAGCACTCAGGAGGAGTATATCCGCTCGATGTGGCACAGCATGCTAAAGGGCGGCAACGGCGGACAGATTGATAAATAAGAGATGATAAAATGATATTTCTTTATATTGCGCTCGGCTTGCTTGCGTTGTACATTATCTTTGCGGCGGCGCCTGCCGCGCTGCTTTACCGTATGATTTTTTCGCGCAAGGAGAACAGCAGGGTTCTTACCAGAAGCGAACTTATCGGCTCGCGTTATGAGCCTTATATGGACGAGCTTATCGAGGCGGACGGCTTTATCAGGAGCAGAATTACCGAAAAGGTCAGCATTACCGCGCGCGACGGCGAGATTATGTACGGCGATTACCTCGACAACCAATCGGACAAAACCGTAATTTTTGTCCACGGCTACCGCGGAAACCCCATAAGCAATTTTTGCCTGCAGGCGAGGCATTTGTACGACTTGGGCTACAATATGCTTTTTATCTGCCAGCGCGCCCACGGCGAGAGCGGCGGAAAGCGAAACGGCTTGGGAATTATCGAGCAGTACGATATATTAAAGTGGATAGAGTACGAGGAAGCAAAGCCCGGCATAGAAAAAATTATGCTCTACGGCTCGTCAATGGGCAGCTCGGCAATTGCCTATTCGTCCGATAAAATCAAATCCGAAAAGGTAAAGGGAATGGTGATTGACTGCGCGTTTTCGTCGGTCGGAGACCAGCTTTACTACGACAGCCGCAAGCGGATGATTCCGCCCATACTTGTCATCCCGATAATCAGGCTGCTTGCCCGAATTGAGCTTAAAGAGGATATTTACAAACAATGCGGAGATTCGCTTAAGAAAACCAAAGTCCCTGCGCTGTTTATTCACGCTACGGGCGACACCACAGTGCCGTATGAATACGGACTTAAAAACTACAACGCCTGCGCCCTTCCGAAGGAGCTTATCACCGTTGAGGGCTCGCAGCACATTGTAGAGTACGCCGCAGGCGGAGAACAGACAAAACAGGGATTAATCAACTTTTCAGCAAAATATTTTTAAGGAGAGATACGATGAATAAATTTGCTATAATTTCCGACGCTTCGTGCGACCTCGGTGAAAAACTCAAAAAGGAATACGACGTTATCACGGTAAACGGCCACGTTACCCTGCCCGATAAAACCGAGCAAAGCGAGTTTTTGAACTGGAATAAAACAAACCGCGAGCAGTTCTATAAGGATTTGAGCAAAAATCCTGACGGCTACACCACAGCTCCGCCGAACGTTGACGAGTTCGCAAGGGCTTTTGAGGAGTGCGTAAAAAACGGTCAGGACGTTCTGGCTATTACTATCTCGGGCGCAATTTCGGGTGCGTTTGACTTTGCGACTCAGGCAAAAAAGCAGGTGCTTCAAAGCTACCCCGACGCAAAGATTATTCTTATCGACTCTCTGAGATTCAGTATTGCCCACGGACTTCTCGTAATTCTCGCCGCAAAGCTCAGAGAAAACGGACATTCCGCAGAGGAAGCCGCGGCGTATATTGAGGAAAACAAAAACCGCGTTCACCAGTGCGGCTGGCTCGACGACCTCAGCTTCGTCGCCAAAAAGGGCAGACTTACCCACTCAAAGGCGTTTTTCGGCAAGCTTGCCGGAATCAAACCTATCGGTGAGTTTGACTACAACGGACTTACAACCGTAATCGGCAAGGTAAAGGGCGCTAAAAAGGCGTATGCCGTACTGCTCGATTACATCGAAAATACAATCGAAAATCCGTCCGAGCAGACAATTTTTATCGCTCAGACAAACCGCCTTGCCCCTGCCGAAAAGTACAGGGATATGATTATCGAGCGCTTCAAGCCCAAGGACGTTATTATCGTTGACGTATATCCCTTCTGCGGCGTTAACGTAGGCCCCGGACTTATGGCGGCTTACTATGTAGGCAAGCCGATTTCAAAGGGGCTCGAAACCGAAAAAGCCCTCGTTCAAAAATTGATTGACGCACAGGGATAACCTTTAAGGAAATGATTATATGAGGAACAGAAAAATAAACGGAGTCCAGTTTGAGAATATGCTCAAAAACGGACTTCAAAACCTCAGCAAATATGAAACCGAGGTCAATGAGCTCAATGTCTTTCCCGTGCCGGACGGCGACACGGGTACAAATATGTGCCTCACCCTTGGCAACGGAATTAAATACGCAAAGACAAACGCCGCAATCGGGCTGTATGCAAAAACCCTCAGCGAGGGTATGCTGCTCGGTGCAAGGGGAAACTCAGGCGTAATTTTGTCGCAGTTTTTCAAGGGAGTTTCAACCGAGCTCGCGCGCTGTGCTTTTGCAGGCCCGGGAGAGCTTCGAAATGCGCTTATCAGAGGCTACCGCACCGCTTATGACGCAGTTGTTAAGCCCGTTGAGGGCACAATGCTGACGGTTGCGAGAGAGGGAATTGAGCACATCAGAGGGCAGATTACGAGGAACTCATCCATCGAGGAAATCCTCGCTATGTATATTGCCGAGATGAAAAAGACGCTTTCCTACACTCCCAAAATGCTCGACGTGCTGAAGGAAGCCGGCGTTATTGACAGCGGCGGACAGGGCTTTATTTATATCTTTGAGGGAATGTTAAAGTACCTCTACGGCGACGTGTACCGTACGAACGAAAAGAAAATTACAAATGAGCATACCGCGCCTTCCCCTGCAAAGGAAATTGACTTTTCGCTGTTTAATGAACATTCAAGCTTTGAGGACGGCTACTGTATGGAGTTTATCTTGCAGCTTCTTAAAAGCGAAAAATACACCCAGCGCTTTAAGCTCAGCACCTTTATCGAGGACATAAGCGTTTACGGCAACTCGCTTGTCGCGGTTCAGGACGGTAGGCGCGTAAAGGTTCATATCCACACGCTTAAGCCTGCCAAGGTCATCGCGCTCAGCCAGGAATACGGCGAGTTTTTGACCTTTAAGATGGAGAATATGCAGCTTCAGCACAACGAGGTGCTCAAGAAAAAAATCGAGCCTAAAAAGCTTCCGCACAAACAGCTTGCGATGGTGTCGGTTGTAAACGGCGAGGGGCTCAAAACGCTGTTTGAGCAGCTCGGAACGGATGTTGTTATAAACTGCGAGGACACGATGAACGCTTCATCTCAGGAGTTTATCGAGGCGTTTGAGCTGATTGATGCGGACTATATTGTGGTTATGCCGAACAATAAAAACGTGATTTTGGCGGCCGGACAGGCGCTTGAAATCAGCGGCAAAAAGAACGTCACAATCCTGCCTACAAAGAGCGTTGCCGAGGGCTACTTCGCGATTGCGATGGACGTGCCCGACGACAAGCCCGAATACCGCATAAGCTCGATGAAAAGCGGCTTGCAGGACGTTTCTACCTTGGTTGAAACCACCGCGACGCGCGACTACACATACCACGAGCTGACCTGCCGTAAGGGCGAGGATATCGTACTGCTTAACGGCGAGCTTGTCTGCGTGTCAAAGGATTGGTGCAGCGGCATAATCGACGGAATGAAGCTTGTGCCCGATATTGACGATAAGGAAACCTGCGTTGTCTTTTACGGCGACGGTGTTACAGAGGAACAGACCGACGAACTGCGCGACAGGCTTGAGGAAGAATTCCCCCTGCTCGACGTTGAATTTATAGACGGCGGACAAAAGCATTACCGCCTGATAATCGGACTTTGTTAAAGAGGTACTATGAACACTTGGATTTGGATAATTTTGCTTGTGGTTTTGTTCGGGTTTGTAATTCCCGAAATTGTGATTGCAGGCGTAATTTACACGATTTTGCTTGTCAGAACCTCAAAAAAGAAATGGGGAAGGGACGTTTTGCTCCCCGAAAATGACGACGAGTACGCAGGAATGTACCACGAAGGTCTTGAGTGGGGAGAGCTCTACTCGGATTATATGCGCGAGGTCGAGATAAAAAGCGGAAGATACCGCCTTGTGGGCGAGTATTTTGACTTCGGCGGCGAGAAAGCGGCTATTGTGATCGCAGGCAGAATGGAGTCGCTCAAATACTCCTACTACTTTGCCGAGCCGTACCGCAGGGCAGGCTATAACGTGCTTGTGGTTGACAACCGCGCGCACGGATATTCCGACGGAATTTTCTGCTGTCTGGGCTACCGCGAGTATGCCGATATGCAGTGCTGGAGCCGTCTGCTCGTTGAAGAGCTTCACAACAAGGCGGTATTTCTGCACGGAATTTGCATAGGCTCGTCTGTCGCTTTGTTCGCGCTTTGCGACGAAAACTGCCCCGATTATATCGAGGGTATGTGCGCCGACGGAATGTACGTAAACTTTGCCGAGTCGTTCAAAAACCATATGATTGAGGATCACCGCCCGAAGGTGATTTTCTCGTGGCTGGTGTTTATGTATATGCGGATTTTCTCGCACGCGAACGTCACCTCGGACGGCCCGATTAACCGCATTGACAGGCTTAAAAAGCCGATACTTTTCATCCACAGCAGGCAGGACACCTACTCCACCCCCGACCAGGCGGAAAAGCTGTATGAAAAGTGCAAGTCCCCGAATAAGCGCCTTGTCTGGTTTGAAAAGGGCAGACATTCGCGCGTAAGGGTAAATGCGCCCGAAAAATACGACAACACCATAATTGAGTTTTTAAAAGATTTGAACAAATAAAAAGAAAAGAGAGCGAACCGTTCTCTTTTTTCTTTTCAGTGATTAATCATTCAATTTTGAGGAATAATAGAGGTGAAAGCCGTGAAAAATAAAAAGCTACATATTACGCCAAAGAGGGTGGTCGGCTTTTTCCTTCTGATTATCTTTGTATTCACCGCGCTGTCGATGATAGCCTCCGTGGTCATTTTCGGCGTGCTCTTTCACCGTGTAGATTCGCTCGACAACTATGTTGAAATATCCTATTCTCTTTCGGGCGTGAGCCTGAGTCGAAACGAAATCAGCTTTAAATCCGGCGAAAACAAGCTCAGCGGTTATCTCTATTCCGTCAAAAACCCAAAGGGGCTTGTGATTATCGCACCGGGAATGAACAGCAGCAGCGACCGTCACCTTGCGGAGATTAAATTTTTCACCGAAAACGGCTATATGGCGCTTGCCTACGACGCGACCGGAGTCTGCAAGAGCGAGGGCGGCAGCACCGTCGGTCTGCAGCAGTCAAAGCGCGATTTGCTTTCTGCGATTAATTACGCCAAGGAGACGGACGAGACCAAAAGCCTGCCTGTTTATCTTTACGGCCACAGTCTCGGCGGTTACGCCGTCGCTTCCGTGCTTGACGAGGCGGACGTTAAAGCCGCGATAAGCCTGTCGGGGTTTGATTCGCCGGTGCAGACGATGCACGGCAAGGCAAAGGATTATGTCGGCATTTTGGCGGATATTCAGTATCCGTTTTTGTACCTGCAAAACCGCTTTACCTTCGGTGACGACGCGGACGACACGGCGGCACAGTCGATAAATTCAACCGACACGCCGATTTTGATTTGCTACGGCGGTAACGACAGCACGATTCCGTATAACCTGAGCATTTACTCGCATGAGGATGATATCACGAACTCAAACGCCAGCTTTTTCAAGGTCAGCGAAAGCTGCCGCGACGGTCACGCAAATATGTGGCTGAGCGCGGAATCCGCAAGGTATATGGCGGATTTGCAAAGCGAGCTGAACGATATGAACAAGGTCTATGACGGCGATATTCCGCAAAAGGCGCTCGACGATTTTTACGGCGGAATTGATACCGAAAAGGCGATGAAGATCGACAAAGCTTTTATGAACAAGGTGCTTGAATTTATGAACTAACCGCTCATTTTCTGCCTGATGAGTGACAGGATTTTCTTTTCCCGCCGGCTGATTTGCACCTGAGTCATATTTAATATTTTTGCGGTTTCAACCTGCGTTTTACTCCTGTAGTAGCGCAGGTTGATTATTTTTTTGTCGTTTTCTTCAAGGCTTTCAATCGCCGCGGCAAGGCTTAGCCGTTCGGTGATTTCGTACTGAATATCGGGCGAGGGAATCTCGGGCGCGGCGGCGTTTTCGTCCTCGGAATTTATCGACACCGTAGGCTGCGCGCTGCACACCGCCTCTGCGATTTTTTCGGGAGCAACGCCGAGCTTTTCCGCAAGCTCCGAAACGCTTAGCTCCCTGCCGTTTTTAAGCTCGCTTTCGTTGTTGAGCTTGTTGATTTTGAGCGACAGCTCCTTTAACGAGCGGCTGACCTTCACCGCTCCGCCGTCGCGGAAAAGCCGCTTTAACTCTCCCATAATGACGGGGAAGGCGTAGGTTGAAAACTGCAAGCCGCGGCTGTCGTCAAAGTTGTTAATCGCCTTTGCAAGCCCCAGACAGCCTGCCGAGTACAGCTCGTCGTACTCAATGCCCTTGCCTGTAAAACGGCTGCAAAGCGAGTGCACAAGCCCAAGGTGGCTTTTGGCAAATTCGTCCTTATTCATCCGCGCCGATTTTCTTAATCAGGGTGACGGTCGTGCCCTTGCCGGGCGTGGAATTTACTCTCACCTTGTCGCAAAAGCTCTGCATTACCGCAAAGCCCAGTCCTGCGCGTTCTTCCTCGGGCGAGGTCGTAAACAGCGGCTGCATAGCCTGCTTAATGTCCTCAATTCCCACGCCCTTGTCGCGGATTTTCACCGTTACGGTGTTGTCATCTTTGACGGACGCGAATATGTAAACCGTGCCGCTTTGCCGCCTGTAGCCGTGGACAATGCAGTTTGTCACAGCCTCGGACACGGCGGTTTTAAGGTCGTTAAGCTCGCTCAAGGTGGGGTCGAGCGCGGTTATGAACGCCGACACCGCGCTGCGTGCGAAAGCCTCGTTGCGGCTCTTTGACGGAAAGCTGAGCCTCATTTGGTTGACTGTTTTCATCTCAACACCCCCAGTTCTTCAAGTCCCGACATCGCAAAAATTCGGTAAATTCTGTCGGGCACGTTTGTTACTCTCAGGCTGCCGCCGAGCAGCTTCATCTGCCTGTACCGCCCCATCACAAGCCCTACTCCCGACGAGTCCATAAAGCTGACCTTCTCAAAATTCATACACAAAAGCCTTGGGCACAGCGAGCGTGCCGAGCAGTCAATTCTCCGGCGGATTTTGCAGGCGGAATCGTGGTCGATTTCGCCGTCAAGGTACACCGTCAGGGTGTTGTTGTTAAACTCCGTTTTAAGCATTTTAACATTCCTTTTCAAAAAAATAACGCTATACTAATAATAGTTAGTATAGCGTGAAAAGTTTGTTTTATTCTGTCGGCTATTTAATTTTTTCGATTATGTACGGCCTTATTTCTCCTGCAAGGTATAGTGAGCCGCATATCAGCACTGCACAGCCGTTCTCCTTTGCCTCACGAAACGCCGTGTCAAACGCGGCTTGTGGAGATTTAAAGCTCTTTGTATCGGCACAGGCAGAGCTGTATTTTTCCGCGAGTTCCTCAGCGGAAATTGCCCTCGGGTTGTTGACGGGAACAGTGTAGACCTTTGCGAAAACTCCGCTCAAAAGCTCAATCGAGCTGTCGATGTCCTTGTCCGCGAGCATTCCCGTAACGCAGATTATCTTTTTATTTGGGAGGAAGGTTTTTACAGCGTTTTTCAGTGCTTCAATTCCGTTTGGATTGTGCGCTCCGTCGAGAAGTACGGTTGGATTTTCGCTCAGCATTTCAAGCCTTGCAGGGTTTACCGCCTTGCCGAAGCCTGCGGCAATTTCGCTGTCATTAAGCTTTATAAGTCCCTTTTGGTTGAGCGCTTCAATCGCCGCCAATGCGGTTTTTGCGTTTTCAATCTGGTGATTTCCCGACAATTTCAGCAGGAATTCCTCGCCGTTATATTTTACCAAGCTGCCCTTTAGCGACTGCGAGATAATGTCAAGCCTTACGATTTCGCTTTTTATCAGCGGCACTTTAAGGCTGTCAGCCGTCTGCTCAATCACAGCCATCGCGCGGCTGTCCTGCTTTGAAGTCACCGCAAGCGAACCGCGCTTTATAATTCCGCATTTTTGCTCTGCAATTTTTTCGATTGTATCGCCCAAAACCGCGGTGTGGTCGAGCCCGATTGTCGTGATTACCGAGCACAGCGGCGGCTTAATCACGTTTGTGCAGTCGAGCAGACCGCCCATGCCTGTTTCGAGCACGACGATGTCGCAGCCCTCGTTTGCGTGAATGTAAAACTGCAGGGCGTTTACGTACTCAAACTCGGTGATTATCGTGCCGTTTTCGCGAAGGCGCTCGACGATGGGGAAGGTTTTTTCAACCGCATCCGTTAGAGTTTCTTTGCTGACGGGCACGTTATTAATCTGGATTCTCTCCCTGAAATCCGTGATGTAGGGTGAGATAAACAGTCCGGTTTTGTACCCTGCCTTGACCAATGCCGACGACAGCATTGCGCAGACAGAGCCTTTGCCGTTTGTGCCTGCGACGTGGATGTATTTAAGCTTGTCCTGCGGATTGCCGAGCTCCGACAAAAGCGTTCGCATCCTGTCAAGCCCCGGGCGCGAGCCAAAGGTCAGCAGTGAATGTATTTTTTCAAGCGCCGAATCGTAGGTCATTACAACAGCTCCCTGTAAATTTCGTTTTTCTTAAAGCCCGTCATTTCGGCAGCGCTTTTGGCGGCGGCGGTGGGCTTCTCGCCGTTTTCAATCAGCTTTTTCGCAAGCTCCACGGCGTATTCGAGGATGTATTTTTCCTCTGTTTCGCTCTCCTTAGCGCCTTCGAGCACAAGCACAAGCTCACCCTTAACGCTTCCGTCGGCATAGTTTTCGGCGGCGTACTTGGTTGTGGTGCGGATAACTTCCTCGTGGATTTTCGTAAGCTCGCGCACAATGCTTAATTTACGGTCGCCGAAGGCGTAGTACAAGTCTTTAAGAGTAGCAGGCAGCTTGTGCGGAGCTTCGTAAAAAATCATCGTCCTGCGCTCGTTTTTAAGGCTCTGCAAATGTTCGTTGCGGCTCTTTTTGTTAACGCTCAAAAAGCCCTCAAAGCAAAACCTGCCTGTCTCCAAGCCCGACACCGCAAGCGCCGATACAACCGCGCTCGGCCCGGGGATAACCACAGTTTTAATTCCGCGCTCCTCGCACAGCTTAATCAAATCCTCGCCGGGGTCTGAGATGCACGGCATACCTGCGTCGGTTACAATCGCGCAGTTTTCGCCTGCTTCAATCTTGGCGCAGATAATCTCTCCGCGCTCGCGTTTGTTGTGCTCGTAGTAGCTAATCATCGGCTTTTTTATCCCGAGGTGGTTGAGCAGCTTAAGTGTTACGCGCGTGTCCTCGGCGGCGATAAAATCGACCTGTTCAAGCGTCTGCGCCGCTCTGGGTGAGAGGTCGGACAAATTGCCTATCGGCGTGCCGGTTACGTATAAAATTCCGCTCATTATGAGCTCACCTCCGATTTGTAGTCGCCGTAAATTTTCATCATTTCGTCTGAAAAGTTGCCGCTTTCGTCCTCAATAAACAGCGTGGGTAAAACGTCGAGATAACCGCGTTTTCCGCTTCTCCTGCCCTCAAGCAAAAACAGCTTGGGCGGTTTGCTTTTTCTCTGCTGAACAAGCCTGAGCCGCTTCGGCTCAATGTCATATTTGCGCATAGCTTCCATAACGTCCGCAAGTCTTTCGGGGCGCTGGCAAACGCAGAACCTTCCGCCGAACTGCAAAAGCTTTGAGGCGGTCTTGCAGATGTCGTCAAGTGTACATTCGCTCTCGTGCCTTGCAATCAGCTTTGCACTTTCGGGGTTTTTTATTCCCGAGCCGCCGAGCTTGTACGGCGGATTGCACACAACAAGGTCGTAGCAGCCTAGCGGAAGTATGCCGTTTAACTCGCGCAAATCGGCGTTAATTATTTTCATATTATCGGCAAAGCCGTTAAGCTCCACGCTTTTTTCGGCAAGCTTGCAGGCGTTTTGCTGAAGCTCAACCGCGTCGATTTTCAGGCTTTTGTCGCCTTTCAGCCAGAGCAGGGGGATAGTGCCGCAGCCCGTGCCCAAGTCGGCGCATTTTTTGTATGCCTTCGGCTTTGAAAAATCCGCCAAAAGTATTGTGTCCGTAGAAAAATGATAGCTTTCGGAAACGTAGATTTTCACTCCGTTCCCCAAGGGTTCAAGGTGAATATTGTTCATAGCAAGTCCTTTATCGGTTATATAGCTTATTATACTACTTTAGGAGCTCTCAGGCAAGCAAAAATAAAAACGGCAAGGAACAAACCTTGCCGCTTCTTTGACGTTTATGTACAATCTGTTTGGCAGATTAGCCCTGCTGGGGAGCACCAACGGGACAAGCCTCTGCACAAGCGCCGCAATCAGCGCAGGTGTCAGCGTCGATTACATACTTACCGTCGCCTTCGGAGATAGCATTGCAGGGACACTCGTCAGCACAAGCACCGCACATAATGCACTCATCGTTAATTACATATGCCATAGATCGTAACCTCCTTCATTATTATACTATTATTTTAACATATAATTTTTTAAATGCAAGTGTTTTAGTGAATTTTATGTTGGAAATCCGTCTGTCATTCCAAGCCGGAAAGCTTTTCCATCTCTTTTTTGTCAATCTTAATGTAGCCGTCCTTGATAATTCTGCACTGCTTAACCGGGAATTGCTTCGGTGCAACGTCGTCGGGAGTGTTGTCGAGCTTTACCTTAAGCGTGCGCGCGATAAGGTTGTTTTCAACCACCAAGCCCTTGCCGTCGGGGGTTTTTACAATCGCTCCGACCTTCGGAGTGCGCCTGATTAAGTCGGTGTAGGCTTCCTGCTCGTACTTAAGGCAGCACATAAGCCTTCCGCAGGTTCCCGAAATTTTGGTAGGGGAGAGCGAAAGCCCCTGCTCCTTTGCCATCTTGATTGATACCGGCTGGAACTCGCCCATAAAGCCGCAGCAGCAGAACGGTCTGCCGCAAATTCCCAAGCCGCCGAGCATTTTTGCCTCGTCCCTGACGCCGATTTGCCTTAGCTCGATTCTCGTTCTGAAAACCGAAGCCAAATCCTTTACCAATGCGCGGAAGTCAACCCTGCCGTCGGCGGTAAAGTAAAAGATAATTTTGTTGTTATCAAAGGTGTACTCTACGTTTACAAGCTTCATTTCGAGCTTGTGATTTGCAATTTTCTGCTCGCAAATTCTGAAAGCTTCCTTTTCCTTAAGCTTGTTTTCGGCAACCTTGTTAAGGTCGGCTTCAGTCGCGATGCGGATAAGGGGCTTAAGCGGATGATTAAGCTCGCCGTCGTCTATTGTCTTGTTAGGGGTGGCAACCTCGCCGCATTCAAGTCCGCGCGCGGTCTCTACAATAACCTTGTCGCCGGCGCTCAGCTTGTTGCCGATGGGGTCAAAGTAGTAAACCTTGCCAACCTCTTTAAATCTTACTCCGATTACCTCTGCCATGAGATCCTCCTGTATTCTCCGCACAACTGTGTTGTCAGGAGATTTATGTTGATGTTTTGTTTTAGTTTATATTTTGAGCTGTCAGTAAGCTCTATCATATCGAGCAGCTTTTTTCGCGTAAAGCGCGATGACAGCTTTTTTGCAAGCTCCGGCTTATATGAAGCCTTCGCGCCCGACAGCACTGTTACCGCGTCGAATAAAATCAGCTTTACCGCGCGCAGAATATCGTCGGCAAGCGATTTGTCGGCAAGCGAACGCAGCGCCAAAAGCAGGTCGTATTCGCTGAGCGAAATTATGCCGTTTATGATTGTCTCCGCAGCTTTTTGCGCTTCTTCGTTAATCTCTGCCTCTCCACCGAGGTTAATCATCGAGCAGCGCGAGATTATCGTCGGCAGCAGCCCCTTTGCGCTTTGGCAAAGCAGAATAAAGTACACGCCCTTGGGTGGTTCTTCAAGGAGCTTTAAAAAGGCGTTTTGCGTTATCTCGGAGAAAACGCTGTCGGCGTTTTCGAAGATATAAACCTTCGAGTCCGAGTCGTTCGGCAAAATGTAAGCGTCCTTAATAAGCTCGCGTATTCTGTCAATTGTAAGCGTCTTGCTCTTGCTCGAGCTCTCGGGTGTGACGTAGGTAATATCCGCGTGGGTTTTGGCAAAAGCGTTAACGCAGTTTTTGCAGTGTCCGCAGGGCTTGTCCTGCTCTGAGCATACCGCAAAAGCCGAAAGATACTTTGCAAGCTCAGCGGCTTCCGCGCCGCCGCCCTCGATGATAAAGGCGTGGGGAAGCCTGCCCGATTCAGTTATATTTTTTATTATGTCCGCGGCTTTTCCGACGGGCTTATAATCTGTGTTCATAGTTATTTAATCGTTACAATGTTGGTGACGATATCACCCTTGTCGGTGATGTCGATGTATCCGTAGGTTGCGCCGTAGCCGTGGCACGAGCCGGGGTTCATAATGTAGAGTCCGTCGTCGTACTCATTCATAGCGCAGTGGGTGTGGCCGTAGAGGAGAATGTCTGCCTTTTCCTCCCTTGCGGCGCAAATCATATTATAGATGGTGAATTTTGCCTGATAAAGGTGTCCGTGGGTGACGAAAAGCCTTTTTCCGCCGACCTGTGCAATCTCGGTAGGCGGCAGCATACTTGACCAGTCGCAGTTTCCGCGAACGGCGATAAGCTGTTTTTCGGGGAAGTCGATTTTAAGCGATTCAACCTCATTCGCGCCGTCGCCGCAGTGAACGATGACCTCTGCTGACGGCTGGGCGGAAATCGCCTTTTTTAAGCTGCGGTAATCTCCGTGGGAGTCCGATACAACCAAAATACGCATAAAATTCTCCGTTCTAAAATACTATTAGCTGCATAGTATATCGTGAGGTGGTTTTTGTGTCTGAAAATATAAATAATCTTTTATCTCAGCTTTCAAAAAAGCTCGGGGTTTCTTCAAATGAGATAACCTCTGCCGCGCAAAAGGGAGATGTACAAAGCCTGCTGAAAAACGCCGACAGTGAGGAAGCAAAGCAGTTTAACGCCGTGCTGTCGGACCCCGAAAAGACAAAGCAGGTTTTGAATTCTCCCCAGGCAAAGGCGATTATGAAGCTGCTGAGCGATAAATAGGAGATGCCTAAATGTCGGATATTCAGGATAAAATAAATAAAATTTTAAGCGATCCCGAGGCGCTTAAGCAGCTGCAGGGCTTAGGCGCTCAGCTTGGGCTGTCGGGGGATAACCCCGTAAGTCAGCCAAGCTCTCCGCCGCCTGCGCCTGCTCCTATTGCGAGTGGTGCAAACGGTGAGCTGATGAGCGCTTTAACAAAGTTTGCGCCGATGATTAGCGGCTTTTCCGAGGATGACGACGTGAGCCGTCTGTTACACGCGCTCAGACCGTTTCTGAGCGAGGAAAAGCAACAAAAGCTCGACCGTGCCCGACGCCTTATGAAGCTTGTAAGGATAATTCCGCTGATTAAGGACAGCGGTATATTTAATCTGTAAATGTTCAGGAAAGCAGGTGTGTTATGCCCGGATTTGAGGAAGAAGCGTTCCGCCGTGCCCAGCAGATAAGCCGTCCGCGCAGTCATAAGGAACGTGCCGAGACTGTCCGCGAGCCCGAAAAACCCAAGCCGAAGCCCGAGGTTAAAGAGGAACAAAAGGCGGAGCTTCCGAATATAAATAATTCTGAAAAAGAAATAAAATCAAATCCAAAGCCCGAAAAAACAGGGCTGATAGAAACGCTGTTCAAGGACAAGGAAAAGAGCGTAATTCTCGCGCTTATCCTCTTGCTCAGCGACGAAAACAGCGATCCGTCGCTGCTGCTTGCGCTGATGTACCTGCTTATCTGATTTGACCGTCGCCGTGGATAATGTACTTGCTGCTGGTCAGCTCGTTCAAGCCCATAGGACCTCTCGCGTGGAGCTTCTGAGTTGAAATGCCGATTTCCGCGCCGAGACCGAACTCGCCGCCGTCGGTAAAGCGTGTTGAAGCGTTAACGTAAACCGCCGCCGAGTCAACGCATGAGGTGAATATATCCGCGTTGCGGTAGTCGCTCGTCACAATGCTCTCGCTGTGACCTGAGCTGTACTTTGCGATGTGCGCAATCGCGTCGTCAATGCTGTCCACAACCTTAATCGCGAGGATGTAGTCGAGGAATTCCCTTGCGTAGTCGTCCTCAGTCGCGGGAATAATGCTGTCGCCGAGGATTTGCTTTGTCCTCTCGCAGCCGCGGATTTCAACATTCATCTTGTCGAGCTCGGCTTTAATCGCAGGCAGTGCCTTGTCGGCAATATCCTTATGAACCAGCACGGTTTCAATCGCGTTGCAAACCGAGGGACGCGAGGTTTTTGCGTTAAATACAATGTCAGCCGCCATCTTGATGTCGGCGCTGTCGTCAACATAAACGTGGCAGTTGCCCACGCCTGTCTCGATTACAGGTACTTTAGAGTTGTTTACAACGCTCTTGATAAGTCCTGCTCCGCCGCGCGGAATGAGAACGTCAAGGTACTCGGAAAGCTGCATAAGCTCGGTAGCGCTCCGGCGTGTTGTGTCGGTCACGAGAGCTACGCAGTCCTCGGGGAAGCCTGCATTTTTAACAGCTTCGCGCATAACCGCCATAATCGCGGTGTTAGAGTTAATCGCTTCCTTGCCGCCGCGGAGAATAACGGCGTTGCCTGCCTTAAGGCAGAGTGCCGCCGCGTCGGAGGTAACGTTGGGACGAGCCTCATAGATAATTCCGATAACGCCCATCGGTACGCTAACCTTCTGAATTTTAAGCCCGTTTTTAAGGGTTCTGCCGTCGAGAACTCTGCCGACGGGGTCGGGGAGAGCCGCAACCTGCTCAACGCCGACAGCCATGCCCTCAATACGCGCTTCGTCAAGTCTTAAGCGGTCGAGGAGCGATACGGTAAGTCCTGCTTCCTCGCCGTTTTTTATGTCAACGGAATTTGCCTTGATAATTTCTTCGCTGTGCTCTCTGAGCGCCTTCGCAATCGCAAGCAGCGCGTCGTCCTTTTTAGAGCCTGCCGTCATCAGAAAGCGCGAGGCTTCCTTAGCCTTTGCGCCCATAATTTCAAGAGTTGTCATAGGTTGTCTCCCTTCCTTTATTAATTGATAATTGATAGTTGATAATGGATAATTTCGGTCGGGAATAGAAGTTGGTTTTTCTGAAACGTTTAATTCCCGAATGAATCAATATGGTGCTTGTCTAATTTATAATTGATAGTTGATAATGGATAATTTCGGGTCATCGCAAGGAATGGGTGTTGTTACCCAAATCAAAGATTTGGAAAACACCTCAGCTTCGCTCCGATTTATAAATTCGGGTGCGGGAAATTCCCCTGACAGGGGAAATGTCGCAAAGCGACAAAAGGTAATTCCCTTTTTAAGGGAATTGTCGCGTAGCGACAAAAGGATTGCCGACGTGCTAAGGTTGCCGTCCGGCTACGGATGCCCTTGCCATAAACATTTCCGATAGCAATCATTTTGTAAAGAGAGTATAGTTTATTAATTGCTCTGCATTACTATAAATTCGGGTGCGGGCAGAGCCCGCCCTTAATTATCCATTATCCATTTTCAATTTTCAATTCTCTTAAACACCGTTCCCGGGGCTTCGCCCTCAAAAACCTTGTATAGGTTCTCGGGGTTTGAGCCGTTGATTACGTGAACCTCAATGCCGCGCTTTGTGGCGTAATCTGCCGCGTGAAGCTTTGTTACCATTCCGCCTGTGCCGCGGTTTGAGCCTGAGCCTGCCGCCATATCCATAATGCTCTTGTCGATTTTCTCGACCACGTTAATCTTATTCGCGTCGGGATTTTCGCGCGGATTAGCGTCGTAAAGTCCGTCAATGTCTGTCAGAATTACAAGCCTGTCCGCCTCGACAATCCTCGATACAATCGCTGAAAGCATATCGTTGTCGCCAAAATTGTTTCCCTCGAGCTCGTCAACCGCAACGGTATCGTTCTCGTTGATAACAGGGATGATATCCATATTCAGCAGCTCGTCAATTGTGTTGTTGATATTTTGGCGTTTGCTCTCGGTTTCAACCGCGTCGTATGTCAAAAGAATTTGCGCTACGTTGTGGTTGTACTCACCGAAGAGCTTGTCGTACATAAACATAAGCTCGCACTGACCTAAAGCGGCAAGCGCCTGCTTCTTTTTGATGTCGGTCGGGCGGCGCGAAAGGCACATTTTGCCCATTCCAACACCCAGCGCGCCCGAGGATACAAGCAAAATATCCTCGCCGCTGTTGTGCAAATCGCAAATCGTCTTGCAAAGCGCCTCAATGCGGCGGTAGTTGATTTTTCCGTTCTCGTAGGTAAGGCTTGAAGTGCCCACCTTTACAACGGTTTTTTTTCTGTTCATATCTACACCTTATTTCTATTACTTACTCCACATAAAATACCATCATCCATTATACCACAACATTCAAAAAACATCAACATAAAAATAATGCCGCCCAAATCAGGACGGCATTTGTATTTTGTTATCTCGGAAAAAGCTTTTGCTTGAACTGAACCGCGTCGAGCGACAGACCGAGCGCGATGTACAGCACTGCGGCAACCGCAACCTGCAAAAGGTTAGGAATTACAGCGGCAAACGCTGCGGCAAAGCCGTGGAAAAACGCATTTGCGAGCAGATAACCGCCGAGTGTGACGAACGTTGACGGAATTACCATCAGCAGGTTCGGCAGGTTGATAATTCTGTCATAACGGCTGTTGTTTTTCAGCGCGATTCTGCACAGTACAAACGGCAGAACGTTGAGCGCCTTGATTATCGCCGTGGGAATTGCCCAGTGCGGATAACCCGAGATTAAGTCTGCAAGCGCGCCGCCGACAGCCGAGGCGATTATTCCGAACGGTCCGGGAAGAACCGACGCCGCGAGATATACAATCGAATCTCCTGCGTGAACATAGCCCAGCGGAGTAGGAATTTTGATAAAAGCAGTTGTCACCGTAACCAGAGCGGCAAACATCGCGCTGAGCGCAACGGTCTTTGCGGTCGCGGACGGCTTTGAGATTGCTCTTGTGCTTTGCATAATATATGCCTCCTTCTTTGTGTTGAAAAAATAACCCAATATTACCTAAAATTTTAAGTACAGTCGAATTATATCACATATCTGTATACTAAAAAATATACAGATATAAATAAAAATTAGAGTACAGATGTTTGGGGCATATATAAAAAAGCTTGCAGCCGGCAGATAACAGCCGGCTGCAAGAATATTATTTATCAGTTATATTATGAAAAGCTTGCGGAAAGCGAGATTGAGGAATCAGCCTTGTGGTTGGTGATAAGCGCGTTGTCCTTTGTATCGCTCGCGATTTCCCAGATAAATTCGGGAGTTGTGCTTCCGCCGTCAACAACCTCGTACTCAACAACAAGGAAGTTTGCTCCCTTTGTGTAGTTGTAGCCGTTGAGGTTAATTCCGTTGAACTTGATAAGTCCCTTTTCGTAGAGCTCGTAATTGATTACGCTGCCTGCCTTTGCAGGTCCGTCAAGGTAGGCGTTTGTGGGTTTAAGATACTTGTTGTCGTACTTAACCATAGCTTGGAAGTTGCTGAGGAGCTTTTTGCAGGTAAGTGTGTAGGTGCAGGTTACCTTGTCTCCTACATTGTAGGTCTTGCCGCCTACGCTGAGAGTACCGCTGCCCTTTTTCTCGCTGTCGCCGCTCTTGTCGTCAGCCTTTGAGCTGCTGCTTTTGTCGTCAGCCTGTGAAGCGCTGCTGCCGCTTCCGCCGTTATTGTTAGCAGAGTTTCCGCCTGCGCTGCTTGAAGCCGAGCCTGAATTTGCAGCCGCGCCGCCGTTGCCGTTTGCGTTATTGGCAGTGCCGTTGCCGTTGTTTGCCGAACCGCCGCTTACTTCGGTATCGGGAGTTCCCGAGGGAGCGGTCATGGGCTGACCGTTTTCATCCTTAATGGGATTGCCGTTTTCGTCGGTGTAAACGCCGTCTACAACCCTTGTAACAACCTGAGTTTCGGTGACAACGCGCGTTTCGTTTTCGCTTGAGCCTTCAGATTCGCTGTTGCCGCCGCAGCCTGCGAGCAGTGCGGTCGCGCCGATAAGCGCCGCAAGTATCGCCGCCAAGGGAGCTCTGAAGGAATGTTTCTTATTATCAGTCATATTAATCACGTCCTTAAAAAATTACCGCGATAATACCGCAGTATCAAAGTAGTTTTTATTATAACAAATAAAAACTGAAAAATAAAGGTTATTTTAAAAAAAGTAAAGAATTTGAGAAATTTCGCTTGATAATGTGAAAGTCACGTGATAGAATAAAAATAAACAATAATTATACGCAAAATTTAATACAATTAGGGGGTTTTGTTCATGAAAAAGACAATATGTGTCATTTTAGCGATAATTATGGCGCTGTCCGTTTTGTCACTTGTTCCCGTAGGAGCAGAGGAGACAGAGCAGGGCAAGCCGACCGCCTTTACGGCTGAGCCTGCGCTTTACGCGCACGCCGTTCTAAATTCAGCCGACGCAAATGCGTGGGTTGCGTGGCAGTGCGAGCACGACGAGGACTTCGTTGAAATCAACGAAAATGTCAAGTATTTCTTCCTTCCGTCGTCTGCAAGCGGAGAAAAGGTTGACATCTACAACGCTTACGATTCGTCCGTTACCGTAAACGGCGTGTCTATAGCGCCCGACGAGACAAAGACTGTTGCTTACAGCGCAGACAGCAGCTATACCGTAAGCGTAGGCAGAGCTTCGTATACTCTTAAGTTTATGAAGTCGAGCGCCGAGGCGGCGGTTTATATCAATAACTCTAACGCCGACGGCAACGGCACCGACCTTATGACCTACCTCAACGCCGACAAGAGCCTCAGCGCAAAGGCAACAGGCGCGATTGTCGACCAAAAGGGCAAGGTAGACAACACGACAATTAAGAAGATTAAGGGCAGGGGCAACACCACCTGGGACAAGCCTAAGAAGGGCTACAACATCACCTACGATTCGAAGGTGTCAATCGGCGGAATGGCAAAGTCAAAAAAGTATTCTCTGCTCGCGAATTACCAGGACGATTCGCTCTCCAGAAACCGCTTCCTGTACGACCTTTCCGACGCGGTGGGAATGCCCTACGCCTCGGATTCGCGCTATGTTGATTTTTACGTTAACGGCTATTACTGGGGCTCATACCAGATGTGCGAGAAGGTCGACACCGGCGCGGTGCTCGACGATATTACGGGCAAGGAGTACCTCAACGAGGACGGAACGCTCAAGAGCGACTTCCCCTTTGTCGCCGAGGTTGACGCCAGCGCAGGCCCCGACGACTACTACTTTAACGCCGCAAACGGTACAAAAATCACTCTTAAAGCTCCCGAGCTTGACGCGGGAGATCCCAACTACCAGGGAGTTTTGGATTACGCGAAGTCAAAGTTTGACGCCTTTGCCAGAACAACGAGGAACAAGAGCGGCAAGGTTTCCAATGTCGGAGACGTCGAATCGCTCGCAAAGCTTTACCTGATTAACGAGCTCGGAAAGAACTGGGATTCGGGCGTATCGAGCACCTTCTTTACCTACAAAGCCGATGAGGACGGCAAGTATAAATTTTACGGCTCGCCCGTTTGGGACTATGACAACTCGCTCGGCAACGCCGTAGGCGTGGCGCGTGATTTGCGCAATATGGGCGTAAACGACTACGAGCAGTACACCGGCTGGTGGTGCAAGTTCAAGGGTAAAAATTCGGGTGACGTTTCGTCGTCAAACAACATCATCAACCAGCTTTCGGTTAACGCCGAGGTTATGGCGGCAGTGCCGAAAATTTGGTTCAACGAGTTTGTTCCTGCAATCAACCACTTTGCAGGGGCTTACGGCAATCCCCTTGAAGCAGACGAAATTTATTCCGTAAAAGAATATTACGACTATGCAAAGGGCTCTGCCGAGATGAACTACGCAAGCGGTTGGCTGTTAAATACCGGCTCTTGGATTGCAAGCCATTCATCTCTTAACAAGGCAAGCTACGATTACGACAAAAAGCAGTACACCGTATCAACTACCGCGACGCGCTACCGGAACAATTTTGACGGTATGTACAACTACGCCGCGGACTGGATGACAAGCCGCGCGGCTTGGCTCTCAAACGAATTCGCCGCAAATTACGCACCGGGTTATATCTACGGCGACGTTACCCGCGACGGAGAGGTTACGGTTGCCGATGCGTATCAGGTTCAGCTCAACTGCGCGCAGCTCACGGAATTTAACGCGGCGGAGTTTGAGCTCGGTGACGTAAGCTTTGACAACCACGTTACCGTAAGCGACGCAACCTTAATTCAGCAGTACGCGGCGGAGCTTATTGACGATTTCAAAAAAACGGATAAGCCCGTGCAGCCTGCCAATCCCGTAACTCCTACCGAGCCCGAACAGCCCACTCAGCCCACAGCTTCACAGGATAAATACACGGTTGTATTTTCCGATACGCTCGGATGGGGCAGCCCGATGTACTGTTATTACTACGGCGAGGGCTTTTACCCGGTAACATGGCCCGGAGAGGTTATGACCTCAGCCGGCAAGGACAATCTCGGCAACAACGCATACAGCATTGACGTTCCCGAAAACGCCGCGTACATTATCTTTACAAACGGCACGGTTCAGACTGAAAAAATTCCGTTTGACAAAACCGTTCTGCATTACTACGCAGTTGACAGCGTAAACGAAAAGGGCAGGTACGATTACGCCTCTTATACAAACTAAAACCATAGCGGAAGCCGGCGGCATAAACGCTGCCGGTTTCTTTTTATTTTAAATATTATTTTCTTTGTTTTTATTGCATATAACAGCGATGTGTGATAGAATATTATTGTATATTATCCTAAAAAAGCGAAGGGAGATTTAAATATGAGAAAAACCAAAATTGTCTGCACAATCGGTCCGTCGTGCAACACTAAAGAAAAGCTGCTTCAAATGATTGACGCCGGTATGAACGTTGCGCGAATCAATATGTCTCACGGCGATTACAGCGTGCTCGAGGGCGTTTTTGCTACCCTTAAAGAGGCGATTGCCGAGAGCGGAAAAAATATAGCCATTTTGCTCGACACCAAGGGCCCCGAGGTGCGCGTCACCACCTTTAAGGACGGCGCCGCCGAGCTGGTTGAAGGTCAGGAATTTACCTTCTATAAGGAGCTCGAGGAGGGCGACTCAAACGGCGTCGCAATCTCATATCCCAGACTGATTGATATGTGCAACAAGCCCGGAAACATCCCCATTGAAGGCAGAGAGGTTCTGCTTGACGACGGTATGATTTCGCTGACCGTAACAAAGGTTTATCCCGAAAAAATCACCTGCAAGGTCAACAAGGGCGGCAGACTGACCAACCGCAAGAGTATAAACATCCCCGGCTACCACATCAGTATGCCGTACGTAAGCGCTCAGGACAGGCGCGATATTGAGTTCGGTCTGCAGCACGGCGCAAACGTTGTCGCGGCTTCGTTTGTCCGCAATCACGAGGACGTCCGCACTCTGCGCGATTATATCGACAGCATCGGTTACGAGCATGTTGAAATTATCGCGAAAATCGAGAACCAGAGCGGTGTTGACGATATGGATATGATTATCGACTACGCTGACGGTATTATGGTTGCAAGGGGCGATATGGGCGTTGAAATCCCGTTCATCAAGCTGCCTGAAATTCAGAAAATGTTAATCCGCAAGTGCGTTGCCAAGGGCAAGTACGTTATCACCGCAACCCAAATGCTCGAGAGTATGACGACTTCTCCGCGCCCGACCCGTGCCGAAATCAGCGACGTTGCAAACGCCGTGTACGACGGCACAAGCGCGGTTATGCTGTCGGGCGAATCCGCAGCCGGTAAGTACCCTGTAGAGAGCGTTAAGGCGCTCAGCGACATCTGCACCGAGGCCGAGAGCAACGGCGAGTTTGCGGCGCTGCATAAATTTATCGAAGAAAATTCCTTTGAAGATCCCAACGTTCTGCGCGGAAGCATCTGCAAGGCGGCAAAGGAGATCGCCAAGGAAGTAGGCGCAAAGGCGATTTTGGTTGAAAGCGCCACCGGCAGAGTCGCAAGGGCTATGGTTCATTTCAGACCTGAGGTTCCCGTAATCGCGGTTGTTACCAGCGAGCTCGTCTGCAAAAAGCTCTGCCTCAACTGGGGCATTACCGCTTTGCTCGGTGAGGAAATGGTAAATTCCGACGACATTACCGTCCAGGCGATGGAAAAGGCGTGGAGCACAGGTATGTTCCAAAAGGGCGATATCGTGGTTGTGCTCTCATCAAACAAGACCGTTCCGACCTCGAGCACAGACTCGCTCAACATAAGAATTATGTAATATGAGCAATATAGTTTTAATCGGAATGCCCGGCTCGGGCAAGAGCACGGTCGGAGTTTTACTCGCAAAGGCACTGGGATATTCGTTTGTCGATACCGATTTGATTATCAGCCGTAAAGCCGGAAAACCGCTTCAAAAAATCCTCGACGAGGACGGTCTCGACCGTTTTTTGGAGCTTGAGGAAGAGGTTGGCTGTACGCTCGACTGCGATTACACGGTCGTCGCGACAGGCGGTTCGATGGTACTGTCAAAAAACGCGATGGAGCACCTGAAATCTATCGGCACAGTGGTGTATATCAACGTTGCGTTTGACGAGATTAAGCGCAGGGTGACAAACATCACGACAAGGGGCATTGTCTTTCACAAGGACGAAACGCTTAAAAATGTGTACGACCAAAGAACGCCGCTTTACCGCCGGTACAGCGACATTACCGTTGACATTCCGGAAGAAAATTTCAGTGTTGAAAAAAGCGTAGAGGCTATTGTAAAAACGCTAAAAAAATAAAAATACCATAAAATAGCAAATATTTATAAATATTCACCGTTTGTGATTTTTTATTAGGTTACAGGCGGTGATTGTTTTTTGGCATAAAATGGTGTTTTTTGGTAAAAATGATTATGTTCAACCAAACTGTCATTGACAAATTGGAAATATGCAAACATTTAAATAAAATATGTGATATAATATGGTCACAAAACGTGGATATTTATTTTAACAGTCAGTGTTTTGTTTTATGCAAATATCGGAAGATAATAAACAATTCACAAGCTTAAAAATATCCTGTTTTTACAGAATGTTATCATATTACAGAATGGGGAGATTTGCATGACTTTCCACGATAGGTTAAATGACTACATTCTGCAGGCTAAATGTTCAAGCAAAGAGCTTGCGCAGGCTTCAAAGCTATCGGAAGGTACAATCAGCAGGTACAGAAAGGGCTACAGGGTTCCCAATGTCCGCGGAAGTCACTTCGCAGGACTTACAAAAGGTCTGTACGGGATTTTGTCAAAACAGGATCCGGACATTACCGAGGAGGAAATTACCGAGTCGCTCAAAAAGCTGATCGACAAAAGCTACGGCATTGATTACGACACCTTCATTGATAAGCTGAAGCAGCTGTTAAGGGGTTTTGAAATCAGTAATAACGAACTGGGAAGAAGGCTCAATTACGACCCTTCTTATATTTCAAGAATCCTTTCCGGGCAGCGCCGTCCGGCGGACATACGCAAGTTTAATGCGAACGTGGCATATTATATAGCCCATCAGAAGGCAGATGAATTAGAGCCTTCGACAATTTGTGAGGTTTTGGGCTGTGACGGCCAGGTCGTTGAAGATCGTGACCGCCTGCAGGAAGAAGTTGAAAATTGGCTGTCATCTTAATAATGATGCAGCAAGGCGATACTTAAATTCACGCGCATTTTTTCCGGCACGCCGTAAAAGGGCGTTTCAGCACATATTTTATCTCAAAGATTCACAGAAACAGCAAATGTCAAACCTCTGTGGAATCCCCCGCAGTTTTTTGAATTAACAGGCACCTCCCTTTTTGGCCGGCGCCTGTTTCTTTTTCAGGGCAAAATAAAATCCGGCTCTTACCGTTTGGTTTGAGCCGGATTTTTAATTTAAATAAAACTCCTGCGTTTTGATTCCGCCGTTACAGAAGCGTTGCCTTACGTTCACGCTTTCCAAAGGCGGACGATAGTGCCCACCGGCACTTATATAATTGTTCCGCCGCCGACAACCACATCGCCGTCGTACAGCACAACCGCCTGTCCCTTTGATATCGCCCTCTGCGGCTCGTCAAACACAACCCTGATTGTGTCTTTGTCAAGCTGCGTAACCGTCGCAGGCTGTTCCTTCTGATTATATCGAACCCTTGCGCAAACGCGCAGGGGGCTTGTAATCTCGTCAACCGTAATCAGGTTGATATCGTTTGCCAAAAGCTCCTTTGAAAAAAGCGAGGCGTTATCGCAAAGCACAACGCGGTTGTTTTCGAGGTCTTTTTCCTTGACGTACATCGGTGCAGGCAGGGCAAGTCCAAGCCCTTTTCGCTGACCGACGGTGTAGCCGATTATACCCTTGTGAGTACCCAAAACATTTCCCTCGGTGTCGACAAAATCGCCCTCGGGGTAGTCCTTGCCGGTGTACTTCCTGATAAACGCGGTGTAGTCGCCGTCGGGCACAAAGCAAATGTCCTGGCTGTCGTGCTTTTCGGCGTTAATAAGCCCGAGACTCCGCGCAACCTCACGCGCCTCGTCCTTTGTCATTTCTCCGAGCGGAAACAGGATTTTCGAAAGCTGTTCCTGCGTCAGAGAATACAGCACGTAGCTCTGGTCTTTTGACGCATCCACTGCCTTTTTCAGCAGATATCTGCCGGACTTTTCGTCGTACTCTACGCGCGCGTAGTGGCCTGTCACCACGCAGTCAAAGTTCAAAACCTCAGCACGGTTTACAAGCTCTTTAAATTTGATAAAACGGTTGCAGTCAATGCACGGGTTCGGCGTTGCGCCGTTTTCGTAGGCGCTGATAAACCGCGAGATTACGTTTTCCTTAAAGCTGTCCTTGAAGTTGTACACGGTGTGCGGAATTCCGATGTTCCGGCATGCGCTGCGCGCGTCGTCAATATCGTCGAGCGAGCAGCAGCTTTTCTCGCTGCACACAATGTCGCCGTTGTCGTACAGCTTCATTGTGATACCCTCGCACTCGTAGCCGAGCTTTTGCGTAAGGTATGCCGCGACCGAGCTGTCTACTCCGCCGCTCATCGCAATCAGTGCTCTTTTACTCATAAAATTTACTCCGAAAAAATTATTGACCGAGCCTTATCATCTCGTCAATACAGCGCTTTGCACTGCTGATAGTTTCATCATCAAGCTCAATTTCCTCGCCGCCGTCGCCGTTTAGGCAGTTGTAAACGTCGTAAAGCGTGGTCGCCTTCATATTCGGGCAAATCAGCTTGAGCGAGAGAAGATAGAACTTCTTGTCGGGGCACATATACTGCAAATGCTCTGCAATGCTTATCTCAGTGCCGATGATGAATTCCTTTTTATCAGAATTTACGGCGTAGTTCATAATTCCCGATGTCGAGCCGATATAGTCGGCATACGCGCAGACCTCAGGTGTGCACTCGGGATGAACAAGGAGCTCCGCCTCGGGATGAGCCTTCTTTGCAGCCTCAACGTCGTCCGTGCTCACGCAGGCGTGAATAGGACATCCGCCGTTTAACAGCTTAATATTTTTGTCGGGGCACTGCTGCTTAACATAGCTTCCAAGGTTGCAGTCTGGGATAAACAGAATGTCCTTGTTTTCGATGTTATTTACAATCTGCACAGCCGACGAGCTTGTAACGCAGACGTCGCAAATCGTCTTTAGCTCGGCGGTGGTGTTTATGTAGGCGACAACCGTGTGGTCGGGATAGCTCTTTTTAACCTCGGAGATAAGCGCCTTGTCCATCTGGTCCGCCATTGCGCAGCCTGCAATCGGCTGAGCGAGCATTACGGTCTTTTCGGGGGAGAGAATTTTGCAGGTCTCCGCCATAAAGCGCACTCCGCACATCAAAATATTTTTATTGCTCACCTTTGACGCGTCAACGCTTAATTTGTAGCTGTCGCCGGTGTAGTCGGCAATCTCGCAAATTTCACGCGCCTGATAGCTGTGCGCCAAAATACAAACGTCCTTTTGCTTTTTTAATTCCAGTATTTTTTGCTGGAGCTCTGAAACATTCATCGCTGATACTCCTTTTTTGTTTGTTGACTTTATGCGGTTGCCTATATTATACCTTTTTATTTTGAACTATGCAATAAAAATATTATAAGCAAAAACGCAAATTGGCAAAATAACGGTAAAATACCGTATTTTTTACCCATTTTACATAATAATTATCATAAAATAATACTTTACAATCTTGCAATATTGTGTTATAATATCAATAATTAAAAATATGAAAAAAACAATTTCCTATATTTATTTATATTATTAGGATATGGAGGAGTTTAAAATGAAGAAATTATTAGCAGCTGTTGCAGCGGCAATGATTATGGCAGTCAGCGCGGTTCCCGCGTTCGCGGTTTCCGTTAACAGCCCCGTAGCGACAACTCAGGCTGAAACTCAGCCCACTACATCCACTGTTAAAAAGGACAACACTCCTGTTTCTCCTAAAACAGGCTCAGACAGCGTAGCTGCTTTCTCCGCAATCGCGCTTACTTCGGTTGCATGCGGTGCGGCAACACTCTTTGCCGTAAAAAAAGCTAAGGCTGAGAAGTAATTTAACAAGGTTTTAAAAAGCCTCTTTGATAAAAAGGGGCTTTTTTTCTTGATTGTTTAATTTTGAATTACGTAAAGAGGTGAGAGCGTGAAAAGAGGAAAAAACAAGGCGGTTATCGCCATTATAGTCATTCTCGCGCTCATTTTTGCCGGTGCGGCAGGGTTTATTATTTTTAAGCTTGTAAACGGCGCGGCGGCAAATGACCGTTACGATAAAATCGCGAGCTCTTACGCTTCAAATCTTTCCGAAACAGAGGGAAGTCAGCAAAGCCCGGGCTCACAAAGCACCGAGGCTTCCTCAAAGCTTGCGGAAAATCCCGTGAATGTGGCTGAGCTTCACGCGCAAAATCCCGACATTTACTCGTGGATTTACATTCCGGAGACCAATGTAAATTATCCCGTCGCGCAGAGCGACGCCGACGATAACTTTTATCTCGACCACGATATTTACAAAGGCTACAGTTTTCCGGGAACTATTTACTCGCAGTCGTGCAACAAAAAGGACTACTCCGACCGCGTAACCGTGCTTTACGGTCACAATATGCTCGACGGCTCAATGTTCGCTACACTGCACAGATTTTCGGATCAGCAGTTTTTTAACGAAAACAGATATATGTATGTATACACAGAAAACCGCAAGCTGACCTACGAGATTGTATCCGCCTTTGTGTACGACGACAGGCACATTATGAACTCGTTTAACTTTTTGGACGATGCAGTTTATGCCGAGTGGCAGCAGGAGGCGCTCAACCCAAGGTCGGTTTCGAGCAACGTAAGAAAAGATATTCAACTTACCAAAAACGATAAAATGCTTGTTCTTAGCACCTGCCTTAACGGCGGCGGCGAAGGACGATATTTGGTACAGGGGGTACTGAGAAAAGATGAGCAAACCGGATAATAACGGTTTTGAGTGGGATGATATAAGCAGCAGCTCGCAGTATGTTTCGGGCGATGTCGAAAGGACGGAGGTCAAAAAGGACGAAAAAACCGTCAGGGACGACGTAAGCGATTTTATATATATGAACCCTGTCAGAAAGAAAAAGAGTAAGTCAGGTAAATCCAAGCACAAATCCCAACGCAAAAAACGAAAAATAAAAACATGGAAAAAAGTTCTGCTTGCAATAGCATGTACGCTCATGGCGCTTATATTGCTCACAGTCGGAACAACCTTATTCCTGATTTTCAAGGGTAAAAACGAACTGTTAATCAGCGATATTCAAATTTCAGCTCCTGACGGTATCAGCGCTACCGTGCAGGAAGGCGGACAGTATATCGTCTATAACGGCGTGACATATAAATATAATGAAAACGTCACAACCCTGTTGTTTATGGGCACGGATAAGCGTGACCTCAACGACCAAAACGAGCAGGGAACAGGCGGTCAGGCGGACGTTATCGTAATGATGGCGCTCGACTTGAAAAACCGCAAGCTGACAATGGTTAACGTTCCGCGTGACACCATGACCGACGTTGCAATTTACTCCGCAAGCGGGTATTATACCGGTATGAAAAAACAGCAAATCTGTCTTTCGTACGCATACGGCGACGGCAAAAAGACAAGCTGCAACAACACCTTGGCGTCGGTAAGACGAATTTTCTACAATATTCCGGTCAGCACCTACTATGCGCTCGACCTCGACGGTATAGCCGCGATGAACGACGCGGTGGGCGGAGTTGACGTAGTATCTCCCGAGACTATCAATAAGTTTAAGGAAGGTCAGCAGTATCATCTGCAGGGCGGCGACGCGGAGTCGTTTGTTCGAGATAGAGTTCACGACAGAGCAGACGCCAATATGCTCAGAATGCAGCGTCAGCAGGTTTACGCAAGGAGCTTTATGAACACGGTCATGAGCGGCGTAAGAAAGAACCCGTCTGTTGCGGTTGACTTGTTCAACGAGAGCGCGCCGTATTCGTGCACAAACCTCAACGCCGCAAAGGTAATGTATCTTGCGCAGGATATTGTGCTGCACGGCTCACTGAGCGCAGAGATTGTCACTGTCCCCGGTAAAACAACGCTCAACGCCAACGAGCAGGCTGAATTTAATATCAGCGAAAAGGAATTCTACGAGCAGTTCCTCAGCGTATATTACGAAAAAATGTAAAAATTGGTTGCTCAATAGTTAGCAACCAAAACCATATAAAATAAAAAAAATAATTGTAGGGTTCGGTCTTGACCGAACCCTACGTTTTAGTATGACGGGCATATCAATGCTCTGTGGTGAAAGTCCACCGAGGCGTAGTTACCGACGAACTCAAAAGCGACTCCCAAGGTTTGTATCGTGAGGTGCAGGCGAGAAGAAGGGATAGC